>JACCDO011270031.1_pt1 | contig 26403 bp, 14 predicted proteins | sample 7446101 | NCBI WGS metagenome assembly JACCDO01 (sample SAMN15323440, study PRJNA562643) | freshwater metagenome | isolation source: river surface water | place: USA:Blue River Watershed | collected 2017-08-16 | reverse complement strand
CTAACCAGTGATATGAGTCTATTCGGGGCTCATCACCAGAAATCTTTTGGTTCTTCATATAACAAGTCGTCTTCTCTTGGCATATTCGCGAGTAAGAGTAAGGTGCTTCCTTACTTCGAAGAGCCTGTTACCTTGCCACATCTAGCAGTGACTGATTCTATTGTGGATAAAAGTGATGATGAATGCACGCGTCTAAATGTCATTCAAAATCCTAGTGCTGATAATGTCATCGATGAGGAAGAGGAGGAGGAAAATGAAGTAGACGAGCTAGAAAATGCTATTCCTTGCGAGCCATATAAGTGTTCATCATATTTTTCATTCGAAAATGGGGATGTTCTATTTCTAAAACTATCTCATGAAAAGCAATCAACAAATGTATCTACGTCAGCTTTTGTCGGGTGGGAGTGTCACGTCAAGAATAAAGGTGTTGGGATCTCGAGAGCCGCCAAATGGCTTTCACGCAATTTGCATTTGTTAATTCACTTTGGCGACGGTCGCAGAGAGTTTATTAAGGTAAAAAGCGACGACTCCAAAGAGTATAATGTCCAAGACCTCCTAAATGGACATCATCTACCAATGAATGTTACTTTTTTGCAACGGATTTTCAAAGTATAAATTGAGTCAAAGAAAGTGCGCGAATGAGTAGTTGCTGAGTAACAGTACGATTTTGCAACATAACTAAGCCCCGATGGTATACTTATCATAATTAAACTAGCTTTTTACTTACATTTTGGATGAATAAAACATATTTTTAACTTTGCTGTATCTTCCGGCTTCTTCGAATGGGGCTCTGCCGCTGTTGTTCGTCACGTTGCTGTCCGCATTGATGCTCTCCAAGTACGAGACCGCGTTGCTGCTGCCTAGCATATAGGCGAAGTGTAGAGCAGTGTTGCCATCCAAATCTGCGCTGTTCACATGAGCACCCGCCTCAACTAGGATACGACATGCGTCCACTAGGTTTGCGCATGCCGCATACATCAACGGAGTGCGGCAGTTGATGTCTAAACTGTCTACATATGCTTGGTTTTTTAACAGTAATAATATCGTATCGCGATGATTGCAGATAGGAGTTGCAGCAGAGGCAACGGACGTGCTGGGGTATGGTGGTAACGGTGGCAGCTCCAAGGCGGTTCTTGCTTGTAGGTTAAGTTTGCTATTACTTTTTGCTGATGCTTTAGAGCCAGTAAGACTGAACTGGGCTTCGAACTCAGCCCAGCCAGTTATGCAAGCATGTAGCGCAGACCATTGCATCCGGCGCGACTTACTGTCGATGCCATTCAACAGCCATAACTCTCTCTGCTCATGATTATTCACTAATTCCTCTGCATCTTCCTTAGATTCGTCACCTTTTGCTCGTCTTATTGCCTTTTCTGCCCCCTCTAAACTTTTGGTGAGATCCTCCATACCATCTTTCTCTTCTGCACTATCACTGCTGTGCGTAGGATGTGTAGCTATGGCTGTGTTGGTGCTGTCGACACCTTCATACAAGCAATCTTTGGATCCTTTGATTCTTGTCAACACCTCCTGGGTCTTGGCTACACTGCCGCTGCGCGCCACTCCCCAAAGTGTCTCTAAACACTTAGGTGAGGTGCTAGTAGCAAGCATTTGCGTGCATAATTTTCCTTGTTTATCTTTTCTTGCAATCAAGCATTTGTGCAACCTATGGTCCGCATCCCATCGACACAACAAGTGTATTACCTTGGCTGCACCAGCCTTGCACGCCACGTGTAATGGGGTCTGTTCACTACTACTGCCATGTCCTCCGTTATATCCAGCGCGCAATATTTCTACCATGCAACCAGCCATATTTTCTCTTGCGCAATAATGAATAGGACTTAACCCATGACGATCCAATATCAGCGGATCCGCTTTCCACTGCAGCATTGCTCGTACAACTAACCGTTTATAGCTTGTTAATTGCGCTGCATCAATGGCAGTAACAGGCGAGTAGTAACCCTCTCCATTCCCAGAAGGTAAACGGGAGTATGAGCTATTACTATTGTCAGCACTTTTACAAAATACTTCGTGCAACGGAGTGCGACCAGACACGGAGATCGCATTGATGTCGGCGCCATTACTAAGCAGTTCTTCTGCGATTCCTAACGCTGCTTTAGCAAACGGCTCGGTGGTCCCAGGACCAGCTAGTGTTAGACATTCATGCAACGGGGTGCGTCCAACAGTGTCTATCTTGTTGACGTCGTTACCCGGTGTGCGAAGCAGCTCCCGCACCGCAGGGTACAACCCGTTAATAACCGCCCACGATAATGGTGAGCGTGAGTACGACCAGTTATGATCCGATAAACTTTGTAATTGTGCTCGTAAGTCAACGATAAACTTGGACCTTCCTTCTGTCACGTCGAAGCTATTGTGAATGCCTCTATCGCTGCCGTCTATAATAGAGTCTGTCGCTGTTATCTCGCCTCTGCTGATGCTCTTGCGGTAGTCGTCGTCGTTCAGCTGCTTCTTGTTCATCCAAAGAATTAGTTGCTTTTCTAATAAGGATTTGATGGTGGTACTCTTTGCAGTGGTCAACGCGCTGTCGCCCGTCAAGGAAGTGATAGAGATATCCGCTCCGTGCGCTAAAAGCAGCACAACCATGTCTTTGTTATCAAGGGAAGCTGCCAGGATGAGTGGCGTGCAGCCGTCGCTGTCTTGGCTATTTACTATTTTTACTCGCGTGCGATGCAAGGAGGCAATAGTGACGTGCGTCGGCACATTCCTTGCCGTTGACTTGGGAAATTTCCTTGTCAACTTCACCGGTGACGCGTCTCCTGCCGATGCTTTGCTATCCGTCGCGTCTTTACTCTCTGCTGCTCTCGTGTCATTTTTGTTAATATTTTCTATTGCGTCAGCATACCTAGGATCCAGATGGTCCTCCTCGTGGTTGCTGTTGATGCTCTTGAATGCGCGGCCACTTTTCATTGCCTCAAATAGTTTTATCAAGTCTAATCCGTAGTTATCTGCGTTTTGTACCAGGTTAAAATGAGTGGTTTTGGTGCTGCTTTTGGCATCCGCTTTAGAGTCTGCTCTGCGGTCGTCGTCGTGTTGCTTGGCACTCTCTTTACGCTCACTTTTACTCTCTGAAAGAGCATGTTTCGCTTCTCTTCTCACTTGCTCTTCTAGCTCCTGTTTGTCTAGTAAATAGTTGAACTTTTCACGGCTTTCTGCTGCATCTGCTGGATACAACACGCACAACTCTCTGACTATGTCGGTAGTTACTCTTATCGAGAGTAAGCCCAGAATTTGCTGCACTTCCTCAAGTATCAGCACGTTTTTAACCTCATCTTGTGGCATGAAGTCAATGTTACTTCGAACTATCTCTTGCAGCATCTCAATACCCGACTTGTTGCGCTTTGCACCTAGTTCTGCGCAGCGTTTTATGATATTCCTCATCACCCACGGCAACACGACCTCATAGTTCACAACAGGTTCGTTGAAGGAGTTGTGTAATGAGTCGGTGCTGCCTGCAATAGCATCCGCCTCCCCCGTTAGATACCGGTTACTCAACTCTTCCAATGGAATATCATACAAGACGGACCGCAGCCCGAGTGATACGCCGAAGGAATCCGTCTTGCCATCCGCACTCATGTCGATCACGGCATTGTCTCTACTGGCTACTTCCCGCCCAGTAGTCAACTCATACATCACACCTTTTTGAAATATGTGTAAGTTCTTTGCTGGAATGTTGTCATGTGCCACGTCGAACTTGCCGCGACCACACGTCAGTAATACTTCAACCGTCGACGCGGGAGTACCCATGACGACAGCAGTGTGTAGCAGCGTCCTGCCTGAGTTATCCTTTGTTGTTAGCAATTGGTGATAGTACAACTCGATTCGAAACTCCGCTTGACGTATTCGGCGGTCCTTCTCGTGGGTAAACCAGTCATTAATTGCAAGAATTTTCTTAGCAAGTGCTGGACTTTCTTTACCAGTCAATACGTGTACAAATGGATCATATCTATACTTTTCTTCCTGCAAACTTGAGCTTGTCGGGAACGCCTTCGTCTTGGTGTCGACAGCTGCAGTGCTGCTGTATGTCTTGCGCAAATATTGAATGCTTTTGCAGTGCTCCTCCTCCAAGAGCTCAAAGTCCTTATGCAGTTGGTCATATGTGTAGTGGTGATAGCTGTTCAGCAGCGAGCGCAACAGGGTGTTGATTGGTTTAGATAGTCCTTCGTTCGTGCCGCTAATGCTGTTGTTTCTTGTGGCTGCTGCACTGCTCGTTGCGCTGCTCATGACGAGTAATGCGTGTATAGCAGTCATTCCTGTAAAATCATCCTTTTTTAGCACTGCTGTTGGGTTTACATGAGGAAGTATAGGCTCGATATTAACATCTCCAGGTCTATCTCCCTGATTGATGTGGATGTGTTTTATCATCACTTGAATCAACTTAGACTTGGTATTTTTAAGTAATAACTCTAAAAAATTATCTTTGTTGTCAGGTAATGAAGGTAACGTTTCTTTAGGTTCTTCAGTGATTTTTTTTTGTACATTTGTTGATTTGGTGTATGTTTTAGTGTCTATTTTCTCCTTTGGATCAGTAACTACACGAGTAGGAGCTGTATCTTTACTCTCCTTTTCTATCTTGTCAACTACCGATCCCTTGTTGACTCTTGATTCCATTGTAGTCACCTCTTTTGCCTCAATATCTACCTTTTTAATATTAGATTCTTTATAACTCACTCCTTTTCGTGCAATTCTACCTGCTGGAGGCTCACCAAACTCTACACGATTGGATGAGGCAGCATTACTAATATCTGCTATCCTACTCACTGTTCCATCGCTATCATCCGATGCTTTCACTGAACCTCCTGAAATTGGGGTTATTGATGCTAGCTTTGGTGATCTAGCTGGCTTGGGGTCCAATGGAGCCGCGGCTTTCATCGCTCCCTCCAACTGTTGGATCTCTTACTTTTTGGCGATAAGCATGGACTCTCGCTTACAACGGTCGGAGTGAGGTACCGGTGTCGGTACCGCGAAAAAATTTGGAGTGTCACTCACACCACAAGAAGAATCGTTGAGATGGATGCTGGTAGATCGAAATGTTGGAAGATAGCGCATTCGTACACGAAAAATATCGTGCTGCAGCTTATTGTGTGTATAGTGTCACTTACTTCTTGTGTGTGGTACGTTCTTAACACTTACGGGATCCCGCGATCTGAAATCGTGTATATCATTGTTGATTCCTTCTTTTTCGTCGTCTTCTTGGTTGACTACATGCTATTCGTCACTGCATCTGGTCCGTACTATACTGATTTTGTATTCAGCTTTGACGGGTTCATCGATTTTTTATCGTTGCTCCCCATCATCGCAGTCTTCTTCCCCGAAGATGATAGGTATTATCCTTTTGCTTGGTTAGGATTTGTCAGATTTTTTAGATTGATTTCACTTCTGAAGTTTATTTCACTGCGACAAACAGTTAAACCAGGTGCCCAGGTATGTTCACTCATCAATCTACTCACTCGCTCCTGTCTCACTAACTCGCTCGTTTACATTGAAGCCGTTTGATTCTGTAGTTGCTATTCAAGTCAATGATCTGGTGTTTTCTGTGCTACAATTAGTTATTTACTTAAATACATTCTTGTTTCTTGCTACGGGTCTAGTATACGCCGTTTCGCATGCACAACCCACCGCGTTTTTGAATAGAAATATAATGGTTGTGGATGTCAATGGCGATCCGATTTACAGCGAACTGACTTGGTTTGAATCGTTTTACTTCACAATAGTGACTATAACTACTGTTGGTTACGGCGATATCACTCCTAATCTTTGGTACGCGAAACTAGTCGCTATCTGCATCATCCTTACCGCTTTCATCCTGTTACCTGCGCAGATTACTCGAGTGCTTCAGATGGTGCTGTTCCGACCGCTTTATCTCGGGGAATACGTTCCACAAAGCCACCATAAGCACATTGTAATCACTGGGATACTGGACTATGAGCTGCTGAATCGGTGTCTCTGTGAGTTCTTCCATCCCTCGCACAACCCGCCAGAGTATAGCAAGTATAAATTCGTAGTAGTCATATTGTCGCCGCTCAAGCCGACAGTTCAGGTGGATTTCTTGATCAAATCTCAATTCAAGAACCGTGTGGAGTACTACATCGGCAGCGCCAAGTCGCCGGCTGACTTGAATCGCGTGAAGTTAGACACTGCCTTAGCAGTGTACATCATCAGTGATGTGACTACCAGGTCGCTGCGGCAAGAGGAGGACTCGATATTTCTTTCGGTTATACTAATACATAAGTTTCTTAAAGAGAAGAGTATTATATCGAGAATAAAAAGGAAGGCAATTTGCGCTGTCAAGCCACCGCTTATCCTGGCTAAACTCACTTCAAGCGCCAAGACCAAGCACGTGTTGAGGCACCTTGGGAGCGACGTCATCGTCAACGTGCAAGAGTTGAAGTACACTTTGCTTGCACTAGGTAGCATCTATCCCGGCTTCTTGTCACTGTTTATCAACTTGAATCGCGCGAGATCGTATAGTCAAAAAATTATGGCCGCGGCGAAGCGGAAAGCAACCTCTAGGAGTGCAGGTCCAGGTCCCGCGTGGCAGCCAGGTATGTCACTCTTCAACTGTTACTTGTCTATTCACTTACAGCTTTCAATCCAGACTACTACGAATCCACGCGCTACTCAATCATTCAAATTAACATGCGAAATCACATCTTGCGAGAGTTTGAATCCGTTGTTATCCCGTCAATCCTCTTCCGAGCTGCCGTGCTCAGCCTGTACGAGATCAGCTCGGGGAAGGTCATGCTAGTGGCTGTAAAGCACGATAACAAGGTGTACGTCAACCCAATGCAGGGCTGCGCTGACATCAATATTACCGAGTGTCAAGACCTGTTTTGTCTGACTGATAATTGGACCGACGCGCAGGAGTACATCAAGGAGATGCTTCGGTCCGACACCCGCTCCACAGGAGGCGATGAGATTAGTGATCTAATAGACCTGAGTCAGTTCGAGCTGCATGCGTCTAAAACAAGTGCAAGTGAGTGGAGTCAAGTAGAAGCAACTGCAGAGGAGAAGGTTGATGCGAGTCTACTCGACGTGTCTAGCGGAAATCCCTCGGAGCTCATGACACCAACATCGATCCTTCTGTCACCTTACAGCACCTTACTAGCAACCGACGACCGCAAAAACAATAATAAAACACAAGAAGAGCTGCGTTGGGGCAGGTTTGAGACCAATATCCCGCTGCTTTTGAGTAAACTAGTCAACCACGTGGTGCTCGTTGTCTCTTCCTTCGCCTCGATCAACACTAACGTCGTGCAAGATGACATCGTGTCAGCTAACTCACTCATGCTCCCGATTATCTACTACTGTAAGACAGTGCGTCGGCACTCCAACGACCACATTGTGATACTCTGCGAGAAGGCAACTGACATCGGCGCGTTATGCAAGGAAATCAATCACACAAATCCCGAAATATTTCAAAATGTACATTTTTATGAAGGAACAGGGCGCAGCTTAGAGCATCTCGTCGCATGCCGCGTGACATACGCACGGGCGGTGGTTATTATCCGCTCGCCGGTAGTGAACGAGGCCTTTGAAGAGGCGCTAGAACCTACCTCTTTTGCAACGATCAATGCCGATAGACACACTATCATCATCTCTCTCAACATCCATCTGCTTCTCTCCGATAAGATTAAGAAGCGAGTAACTGCGCCTGTTACCGCGCGCAAGTCCGACCTGCCATTCACTATCTGTGAGATCGTCCATGAAAGCAATATCTGCTTCTTGCGTCAATCCTACTTCGCTACGACCAAGCGCAAGACCACCACAAATGGGAGCAGAGACTACGAGACGGTACTGCTGCACAGCAACGCCTTCCATGAGAGCGACGACGTCAAAGCTGATGACTATATCACACATCGTGAGATTGAGTTTGATTTCCCGTTGATTGCAGCGGGGTCGCTCCTCCCGCACTCACTCCTCGACTCGTTGATTATTCAGAACATTTTCAATCCAGATTTACTTAATTTTTGGGAAGGTACTCACTCACCTACTCACCTACTCACTCACTCACTCACTCACTGACTCAGCGCTATTAAAGTGCGGTGATAAAGGGAAATGTAAGAATTATGTGCCCAACAATGGCAGTAGTAGTGCGCACTCGAGTGACACGATGGACGACCTCGCGCAAGCGGATTACTTCGAGAACCAAGAGAGTAGCATCGCAGGTGTCAGTGTAGATGGTAACCAAGGCAACGACAGCGGCTATGAGTCCGATCATTCATCAGACGTGGAGCATGTGCAAGAGAGTGCCTTCGACCGCTTGCACGGCAATAACCACGACTTTTCCGCCTTCGAAGCCAAAGCTTGCAATGAAAATAACGGCAAAAAGCGTGTTGAAGCCTGTAAAATCATGAAGATAGATGTGCCTGCCTTCTGTATAGGGCGCAGCTTTCAGCAGCTGTTCAAGGCGTTAGTGACGCACAAGAAATGCGTGCCAATAGCTATCTTCCGATTCCCTACGGAAGACCAGATCGTGCACAAGGCGAACTTGCCCTTCACACTATGTGTGCCAACACCCACGTCTATTCTGCAGGAGCGAGATGAAATCTTTATTGTAATTTAGTGAGCGTGTAAGTAGTAAATAAAGCGAATCCTACGCACAGCGTGCGGCGGCAGGCGATATTCTGTAACTAGATGACTATTAGAGTGCCCTCTTCTCCTCCATCCACACCTGCCATGCCGGTACGAGATACAAAAGGCCCTCAAAGAAAGTTCATACCTACTACCATACCAAGCAAAATGAGTGAGTGTCGGCTTTTGGGTGGGCTCTTCTCATACGGCATCCAGGTATTCCTTGGGCTTATTGCGGTGCTAACACTTCTGTACAAGAGGTTGTATTGTGAATTCCCAAAAAGATCATTTGATATCTGGTTGCTTGATATTTCCAAGCAAGTGATAGCATCGGTGTTGATACACTTGTGGAATATCGGCTTATCAATCTTGTTCGCGTCGTTGGACTCCACTAATGTGGCAGATGAATGTGTATTTTATTTCGTTAATTTTGTTATGGATACATTCGTTGGCGTGGGAATAATCTTTATACTTTTAAAAATGATACATTTGTTAGCATTGAAGTACACTCCGACGTTTATAGCCATCGAAAAGCAGGGATATTATGGCCAACCTACACCAAACGTGGTGTGGTACTTTGCTCAGTTAGGTGTATATTTGTTGTCGGTGATTATTAGTAAGATAATTCTTGCTCTCGTTGTATTCAAGCTAGTAAATCCTCTGAGTATTATTGGCAATTTCCTCTTTTCGTTCATCGAACAATACCCAAATGTGGAGCTATTTATTGTGATGATAATCGCTCCATCAGTGTTGAGCGTCATCCAATATTGGATGACTGACAACATCTTGATGAGTCACAGTCGCACGAAGCAGAGTTACGAGTCTATTGCAGACCATGATGAAGATGAGCTCTTGAACGGCAAGAGCTCGCTCAAGTCGAGCGTGGCCATGGCGGACTACTTCTAGTTATGAAACAGTATATATATTTGTTAACTTGTATGAATTGTGAGTAATCCTAGCTATTTTCCTCGCATTTACTACTGCATTTTCTAAAATATTCTTGCAAAAGTACGCACTTCTCGCTCGTTAGCGCACTGCGTCTTCTCTCTATGTGCTGACACGCCAAGTGGCAAGACTGCGCGGTTTCAAACTCAATAGTCATGCGCCAGAGATAGTTTTCATTGCGAGGTCGGAGTATACAAGGACTTTTTTGTATTGTATAGTCAATGATATCCTTGATATGGTCTAATGTAACGGATATGCGCGTCCCGCCGGTCCCGTGGTCGGTCCCGAGCGGACTCAACCTTTCCATGTAAGGAATATGCCTGCGCCAAGAGCGCACAATAATCTTTAGTCGCTTCTTATTACTTGCATCAACAGTTGCATCAGTGTGTAGTAATGGGGTAATTAGTTGCACAAAGAAGCCGTCGGTGGCGCCAGGTGTAACGATCATAAGAGATGCGTTGTCTTGAAGGAAGAGGATCTCACCGAAATTACGGTTTGACCTACTACTTGATTTCCCTGTTGAGTTAGGTGGTGATTTCAACGAGGAAGTAGATGAGTGAGGTGGTGAGCTTATCCCGAACCACGCCGTCAAGGGATTCGGGGATTTGCTCTTATCCTTTTGCTCGGCGACGTTGTAAGCATCTAGAAACTTGCGTCCTTTCATGTCAATTGGACCATTTTCAACGAAATTTTTACGGTAAACCGCCTCCTCGTTGAACGCGTCAAACGCGGCGTCGTCAGAGATGTTGCCGATGACGTCGTCTACCGCGCCCACGTACTTCAAGGCTAGCTCGACTGCTGCACTCACTTCCTTCTCTGTGTTGGGTGGACCGGCAGGGCTGTCGAGGAGACGTTGGAAGTGTTTTTCAACACCAGTTAGAAGTAAAAATAGTTGAATATTCTTGCGCAGCTTCTCGTTGATGCTTGTGGGGATGCTATTCTCGATGCCGATCCGGTATACAACCGACTGAGTTGGTGGCAGCATTAGCAAGGGATCTTGCCCTATCCTGGACACCACCGATGACCACTGCTGGCCTTCTAGCCGTTGCAACTCGTCTTGAAACATGAACAGCACTGACTCCGTGGTGATGGCACCGTCCTCCTTCATTGTCTCATGCATTTTAGTAGCTAAGGTGACGATCCCTACCTGGATTTTGTCGCGGATGAGTTGAGTTGTGTTGCTGTAGCTCGCGGGATCCGAGGTGCCAGCCACTAAGCGCGCAAGGTTACAAAGCGTGAAGAAGAACAGCTGGTACGACACTAAAGTCCAGTTATCTTGCACTTGAAGCGACGAAATCTCGGTGAGTATTGAAGTCAATAGTGGCGAGTGCAACACCTCCTTTGTTCCGTCGGAACTGTCGGCTCTCCTACTCAACCTGATCAGGTTAACTAGGGATACCTCGTCGATGTGCAGCAGCTGGCTCCCTTCTCTGGGGATGTTGTTGTAGTAGCCGGTGGCTGGGTCGGATGTCAGGTCATCTATATCGTACATACTAACACACTCCTGATCCAGCACAATCTTACTACTTCGCTTGCGGATGGATGAGGCACTAGCTGAGTCGGTGTCTTCAACGGTTGTAGCTGCAACGGCAGCATGCGCATCATCACTTGCTGCGGCATCTACACTAGGTGAATGAGTGAGTTGAGCAGGGAAAGTGCCTGTTAATCCCATGTTGCAACTCTCTTGCGGCATAAACCCGCTTAGTTGCAGTGCTAGCAGCGCCTTCTCCGCCATCTCCGCGCTCTTCGAGTCCTCGGCTTTGTTGGCTGCCTCGACCTCGCTACTACTCACCGTCTCATCCATACTATCGCGGGCTTTGCTAGACCGGTAAATCCCGTTATTTCCATCCGGGAAACAAAGATTCGTTAGTCCGTCGATGAGCGTGTATGTAACCAGAGTTCCCAGGCAACTCAATCTCTCATTCCCGCACGAGAACAGCGATTGGAAGCCAGTTCTGTACTCGTTTTGCAGCACCGAGTCGCACTCAATATCTGCAGCGTCACTAGGGAATTGCGGGTGGAAAAGGATGACGGAAACAGCGCGGTAAAGAGTGCGGTCGGGGATGAACTTCAAGACGTTATTCAAGAAGAACAGCGAAACCACTAAGTCGGTGGATAAATCTGTTCTTATGTGTAAGTTATCCAAAGTTATTGGGCTTTTATCGTTGCAATCAACCGAATGCCTGCTGTACTCGTCGCCGCTGATCACAATAGCTTTCTTGCTCTTCGCCTTGCCACTAGCGGTAAAGGAGGCAGTGCTAGGAGGAGTGCTGGGTGGGATGTCATCGCTGTCGCTGCAGGCATAGACGGATCCGTGCATCCACTGGTCAGTAGCCTTCAACGGAGGCAGTAGAACTTGTAGGATGAAGTGCTCGTATATATAATTCAACATGAGCTTCTTCAGCTTAGGGACGTTGAGGCTGCTAACATCAGAGATGTAATACAACCAGTCCTCGACGCTTACCAACACGTCGTTGATGTACGCCTCTATCCTGCGAGAAACCTTGGATTCTTCTAACTTGCTGCCCCGCTCCAACTGGTAATGAGCACAGTAATCCTTGATATGCTTCACTAGTAAGTGGTAGAAATTTATTAAAACGTTGGTAATTTGCTTGAGAAATGCCGATGTAATGTGCGACTGCAGTGCGTACGCGCGACTCTTCTCGTCTTTGATGCGGTAAATATTCAATATTGTGGTTTGTGATGCGATTCGTACCATGGTTTCCTTCGACGTTAAAAGCTCAATTGCACGTGTAAGTAGAGGGAAAACGCCAGTTTCTTCGTTGAAAAAGAATTGCACCGTTTGGATGTTCAGTCTCAAGGATAAGGACTTGAGAAATGATGCAAATTGGTCGCGCAATGACTCATTGTCAAAATTATATAGTGGAAATAGTAGGATTTCGTTAATATAATTATTAGACAGTAGGTAATACAGCGAAGTGTCGTTGCGCACACAATTTATCAAGATAGACAATGTCTGAAGAACTTGCACATACACTAACACGGGGCATTTCTCCTTAGTAACAACGATTTCATCGCTCCCGTTAATACTGCTATACATAATATCTACAAATAATGACAACATATTCTTCTCGCAGAAGAAATCAAACAAAATCTCACTATTATTGTCGCCGTAAACCACCATTTCTGCAATAACTCGCAATATCTCTACAACTTTTCCTTCATTTTGACTATTTATCGCCTTGTTACTCACCAAGTCTTGATGCAGCTTGCGAAGATATGGGATAGAGAAGCGATTGTTATCGCTTATCTGCGGCGTGGCTACGGGACGCGTCGAGTAGCCCCACATCCTCAGAATAGCAATCTTGTACCTTAGAGATATTTTGTCTCAAATTTGCCGGTACCGCAATGAGGTGTCGTACCGGTGGAATTAGTCGTTTTACGGCGGTGTCCCAGGGAACCAACTCCGTTGCGTGACTGCGCGCTCCCTTAGCAAATGATATAACGCGTTAATTCTGTTGCTTATATATTGATCTTGAACTCTTCTTTTTCATGCCGGTATTACCGGTCCCAATGCGAGTCGAGCTCGCTCGCACTGTTCTACTCGTCGAGAAGCTCGATTGTGTCATAGTGAGTGGAGTAGGGTGTCGTCAAACATGTTTATTTTGCCGATTGACTCTGAGTTGTGTCTATTGTGTCTGTTATTCACGGGACTATTCGAGCTATTACGTATAATAATCGTCGCATCAAAATGCGGTAAATCAAGACAATTAATTGAAGCAGAAAAGGAAATACAAGAAATTCATTTGAAAATAAGCAGTATTAAGAGTGTCCAGCAAGATCTGACTAAATGGGGTAAGCTAACTAGGAAGGAAATTGAAGTAAAGAAGAACATAGATAAGTTGACAGAGGACCAATCGTTGAAAGGATCATCGATAGTAAATATTTTTAGATATACTAGATTCATAGTATATAGTGCCTTTGTTGGGTCAATATTCTACCTCAAGAATTACTCGCTTCCACCCTTGGTAGCTGTCGATACTGCCAATTTATACCCTTTCTCGTACATCATCTGGTCTGAGTACTTCACATTTTCACCTCTAACATTTGTGATATTGACGGCATTGGCGTGGCGCCACTTCTATAGAACCACAATATTGTTAGTGTATAAGAGTCTAGATGGCTTTCCATGAGCAATAACTGCGTACTTCAGACTGTATTTATTATAAAAAAAAGTAACTGGTAGTTTTAATTCTCTTTTTAATTACATATTCCGCTACTAATAGGTCGGAGGTACTGGGATCTCATAAATATTGATTGAGTTCTCTGAGTTGTCGTTGTGATACTTGAATAAGGCCGTGATAAAGTCTATGGGCTTCATATCCTTATTCCATCTCATATAAATTGGCTTGTCCTCATCATCTCCATCCTTCAGTGATGGCTTCAATATAGTGAAATGCCCGTCTTGTAGCTTCAATATGACGTCCTCTCCCGACCAGGCCTTGGTTACGGGGTCGTATAGTGGACTATTCACAGGAGTATACGTGCTTATGCTGTCAAAACCACTTAAACTGTCGTTTGAAGCAGCAAAAGTCAAGATTAATAGCCGGAAATTGTTCATTTCTGGTGGCCAGTAAGCGCACAGTACCGACGCGTCGATGAAGGAGCTGGGCTTGATGCACTCTTCGAGCGGCGGACCATATAGTATTTTCAACAAATTGCTGTACTCATCGTCAGTTCCCATAATATCCCGGCAGTTCTGACGCATTTGCAGCATAAGCATGAATGGGTGAATTGAAACGGCCAAGCCGAGGTGGATGAAGAAGCAGCGGAAGGTCTCCTTGGCGCTGCTGCACCTCTGCACTAAATGAGTATCTTCGTCGAAAATAAAGCCGGTATCCAAGAACGGGGTAAATCTTACCCCATAGTCGAACCTTTCAAACGACAGCCTGCTTCGGTAGCTTCCTCCTTTGTTGTGACGCAAGACCTTTGACTCTTCCTGTGGTGTAAGGCCGTCGGCGCCATTGAAATTTTCCCAATCGTAATTAATACCTAAGGTAATGTAGTACCCGCGCTCGGATTCGGATATGTTGAACCTGTCAGGGATCTGGTGCTGTTCAATCCGAGGAAAGGAGGGGTTATAGCGAGCTAGTGCTTCTAATAACTTAGTCTCATTTTCAACTCTTTCACTCTCTGATTCAACTGGTTCCACTGGGATTTCAATGCATCTAGGTGTCGTGGACTCTGAGCTAGTAGCTGTTGGAGGTGCAGGTATCAGGGTCAACTCACTGGCATGAACTAGTAGCACCAGCGGCTTCGGCCTTTGCACATCGATATGAACCACGTACTTGTTCTCTCCTTGCTGGTATGCTTTGATGGCACACAAGTGCTCATTGCCGTGGTAGTCGCGGTAGTGTGCTGAGGAGTTGATGGGTAAAGTAAGTCTACGATGTGTCGACGCGGTAGATCTGTTAGTTAACACATCGATAGCTCGACCAAGCTTGCGCTGGATATACTGATTTATCAGAGACTGGCACACGGCATCGTGGGAAATAAAGTTGGCTCCCAAATTGTACATGCAGTCTCTTATATTCTTCTTCGTGATAATTCCATCGTCGTCAGAGTCGAAATAATCAAATAGTTCGCGGTAATCGTCCTTTTTATTCCATGACAATGCACTGTAATCGATGTATTCAGAGCGATCGGGGAAGAGCTGACTCAGTAAGTCATGCATGACATCTCGTGTGACTTGGGAAATTTCTAGAATATCCTCATCACCATCTGCACATGATGCTGACCGGAACAATGCGCTCTGTGTATGTGCATTGTGTGTTTGCGTGAATACTGTTGTTGGTGGAATAGCCTCGGAGCTATCAAATGATGAAACGGGTGAAAAGGGAAACACTCGCATATTATATACACTCCCTTTAGCAACTTCTTCACTCATGGATACTCCATATAAACTCTTTGCTACTTCATTCATAGTGACTATTAAATAATCGTTAGCTCTTTCTTGCACTCTTGACGATCGCCCTAGCCAATTAATCCCCAACTTCTTTAATCCTTGTATTAATTCTTCTATTGTAATTCTGTTATCTTGATTATCATCAAAAATACTTCTTAACTCTTCCATAACATCTCTTCCAAGTGATTTTAGTGTATCAATCCTTATGCCAGAAGCCGCAGTTTCATAATTGACTCGCTCATCTTCTAAATTCGCCAACTTCAATAACTCATCGAAGAAAACAGCGATTTTCTTCCTTGTCACCTCGTGAAGAGTTACACTGACAGTGCGTTTGCGAAAGTAGCGAGGCTCCCACATATTACTGTTGGGTCCTGCTGCAGGAAGTAGCTTGACGCTAGTTGTGTCGTCGAAAGACATGCTTTTCTTTTCTCTTTTTTTTTCTATTCTATATTTTTCTTCTCTGATTTTTCCAAAATTCTTCGAAAATCCTTTCCAAAGAAATCTGCCGACTAACGCGTTGTTAAACCCGCAATTGTCGCTACTAAATGCTGTTGGAGTCACTGGAATCATAATTAATGCGTCCTGACAGGCGATTGAACCAAACTTACTATCCAAGTTTCGTTAGGGTTAATGCCGGTACCTAATCTAGGTACCGGCATGAAAAGTTTCGGAAAAAAGATAAATAAAATCCAACAAATATTAATATTAATATTTGGAATGAGTGTGAAACTGGGTGGCTCTGATGACAGCGGCTCGCGTGTCAGCGATGGCAGTCTGGTCTGGTTTCCTTCTTCTGCAACACAATTGCTCTATCAGATTCCTGCGCATATTGCCGAGTCATTAGGCAATGGACTAGTGAAACTTGCCTGGGTACCTGCCATAGTGCGAGGCTTTGACATGTCAGATGGATCCAATCGTTTAGTACTATGCGAGGTGGAATGGGATTCAAATGTTACGATTAAAGTGCCTTTTGATGATGTTTTATTACGATCTGATCGTGAAAATATTGAAGAAAATGTTTTTAATTTTGCTAAATTACAATATCCTAATGATGCAGCTGTATTAACGACTATTCAGTATAGATACAATCATCATAAGTTATTGACAGGGACAATTGGCTCGACACTATTGCTAGTCAACCCTGTTGCCACTGCATCAAGTGAATATATTAGTGTTAATGATAGTATTGATACTTTTGTCAATACCTTGTTAAGTAATATGAACGTTGATAAAAAGAACAATGTGATCATATTGCGTGGCTGTAGTGGCAGTGGAAAGAGTGAAACCAGCAAACGTTTGATGGAACTATTATTATCAAAAGCATCAACATCACCCCATAATATGAAAAATTATAACACAGTTTTAGATATAGTATCTCCTATTGGTTGCTGTGACAATCCATTCTATATTCCTCCTGATTTAACCAAATTTGGGCGGCCATTAGCTGCGGCGATCCGGCTGTTCGATACTATGGCATCGTCACAAACCGATAAGCATCACAACTCCACTCGCCATGCGAAGACTATGAAGATCACGTATAACAGTAGTATGTCTATTATTGGTATCAACGTGGAGCTTGTGCACTTCGATTCCAGTCGGTTCGGCATCAAAGACAACTTGCTGAAGCCGTACAATATATACGCCGTCCTCATCGCGGGGTTGATGGACAGTCGGAACAGCGAGTTCAAGTTCTTACCTAATCAACGGGACGCAATATTTTTAAATTTGGGGAAACCATTTAGCTACTACTCCAAAGAGTTCGACTACCTCAAGGAGCTGTTGGTCGTCACTACCAAGTGCCTGGATGAGGAGTCGTGGGAGACGATACTGCGCTTACTAGCTGCATGCATTCATTTCCAATCCTTGACGATCGTGGGTACAGATGCTGCTATCCTCTCACAGACTACCAAGAATCACGTCGGTGCAGCAGAGTCGTTGCTGGGCGCCGAAACCTTCTCTACTACAAATCTAATTATTAAGAAAAAGGATGAAAAAATGGGCAAGATTGTGTCCGTTGACCAGCGCCCCGCAGAAGCCAAGAGTGTCATCGACTGTGTTTCCAATGAGATTTTCTCTTCAATTATGAAGTATATCCTCCACAAGTGTAACGACAAGATGGCAGTAGCTAATCCCTTGGAGGGTGAAGTCCCCATGGATGTCACGATCCTTGATGTACCTGGTTGGGAAGCGTTGGAGCTAGTCAATAACGGAATGACGCAATTCATTGCGAACTACTACGACGAGCGCCTGTTGCATCACTTTGTGACTCACCGTTTTACCAACGAAATCAAGAAATATAACGACGAAAACATCGTCTTATCAGATATTGCGTACCCGGAAACGTCTAGTTACCTTGATTTGTTGGAGAAACCACCGACATCACTCATCTACTTGTTAGAAGAAGCTTGCAACTTTATCCGCGGCGATGACAAGAGCTTCTTGGAGAAGGCGGTGACGGTACACACGAAAGGAAACAATAAACTGTTCCGCAACGCCGGTCATAAGCATAAGATGACTTGCTTTATCATCCGCCACACATTTGGTGACGTCTTGTATGACGCGGAGGGTTTCGTGATGGTGAACAAGCAGAAGCTAACCATACAAGCATCTGCCTACATCGAGTCGTTGAACATCCCATTGTTGAAGGATGCCTTGAGGATGTTCGGTACTATCACGTCGACAGACAGTGCAAGTGATGGAGCAAGTGATGACAAGCTAACGCCAGGATTAATGAAGGCTCGACGAGAACAAGCTAGCTCGCAGTTTCAAGGTAAAGGTAATTACTACCTGACTAAAGCCAAGGATAGCTTGTTAAAGACCATCAATAGCTTCGATGACACGGCTACCACCACGGTGAGTCACGTGGTGTGTGTGAAGCACAACATGGACCCAACGAATCAGCTATTCAACCCTATATTTGTGAATGAGCAGATCAAGCATTTGGGCTTGTCTAACCTGGCGCAGCTGTGCAAGAGTGGCTACACCGTGAATGTCCGTTACTCTGACTTCTATACTAGATTTAGACCCATTTTCTCGATTAATCATCCAAAGTTACCAGTAACTTTGCCTGCATCTGCACTACCTATAGAGAGAGGACGTGGCTCACTCAGTCCAGCGCCGCCACCCACTCATGAGCTCATATCCCTCTGCAAAATACTGCTAGAGGAATGTCTCAGTGTTGCGTGCTTACCTAAGAGTAACGAGGTTCTCAGCGGCTCTGCTCTCGGGATAAACTTCCTCTTCTTCAAGGATTGGCTGTACTCGGAGTTGGACAACACACGCGCTAATACACTCATTCAAATGCAGCTTTCGGCTATTTCCATGCAATCTTTGATAAGAATGTACAAGTTTCGCAAGGATTTCGTGATCAAGAAGGTCGCGGCGATCGCCATCCAATCGCGCAGTCGAACGCATGTCAACTATGTGGTTTACAACAAGCAGAAGCGTGCAGCAACAAAGATCAAGTGTAACTGGCGACGATATCAGGCTTACAAGTGGTACAACAAACTGCGCCGCGTGGTTGTCTTTGTCAAGTCCAGGCTGTGGAAGAGCATGATCTTCCGCATCCGCTACAAGCGTATTCAACGCACCGCGCGAGCATTTCAAGGTATCTGTAAAGGCTTTGTAGTGCGCAACCGCGTCAACCGCATCATTAACTACATATACATCTTGCAGCGGTTTGTCAAGAAGTTCTTGGTGCGGAATCGGTTGTACTATGCCTACCAAGCCGCTGCCTTGCGAGTACAAGCAATAGCTCGAGGCTTTCTATACCGTGAGAAAAATGCTTCAAATTTGTATTATTTAGAGATGAAACGCAACCAGCGCGCCCACTTGCGTGCTATCAACGTGCTCCAGATGTGTTGGCGTGCCTTTTTCTACCGCAAACGTAAGCGAATAATCCTTGAAGCTACTGTGAGGTTACAAAGGTGGTTCAAGTTCTATATTCAGCATAAATGGTATCGCTGTGTGCGCTACTTAGCTAGCTGGATACAGTCACATGCGCGGCGCATTAAAGGTGTCAAGAAAGTGCACGAGATCCGCGCAGTGATGATGTTACAGCAAGAGAATGTGAAATTAAACTCAATTATTCAGCGTGAGATAGACTGCATCAACTCGAATTATGCCGCGGTTTCCGACCTGGTTCTGAGTAGTGACTCCGTGCAGTACGGCGACAAGGCCACGCGCAGTGATAAGGGCTTCACCCGCTGCTTGCTAGGCTTTGACGTGAACGCTGACATCTCCGAGGCCTACAATGAAGGGTATATTGTTAATTTACTAAATTTCCAGAAAGTTTTGAGTAAGAAGAAGAAAGCAATCAAGAAGGTGGCCCTCGGCGGCTACCACACGGTGATCCTGGACGACGCCAACGGCGTCTACTCGTTTGGGCTAGGCGACTGCGGCCAGTTAGGACTGATGAACAGGAAGAACTACTCCAGTCCGCAGGTAGTTGACACCATGATAAGCCTGTTGGAGAAGGAAGAGAGGTATATCATCTCCAACACTAGCAGTATAACGAATAGCACCTCGCGGGTTACAGTAGCAGACATCGCCTGTGGCAAGGACCACGTGCTCTTACTAACTAACTTTGGTCGTGTGTATGCGTGGGGCAGCAATCGCCAGGGTCAACTGGGTGTGGCTAGCAACACCATCGGAAGTGACGGTTGCACCGCGATACCTCGCTTGATAGACATAACAATTCTTAAGAATGTCAAGGCTATTAGCGCGGGATCCTTCCATTCGGTGTGTATCACTGACGCATGCAAGCTATACTCGTGGGGACAGTACGACTGCTGCGGCAACAATGAGGTACCTCCTGGTGCCCCGATCTATCAACCCACTCCCGTCCCGTTCTTCAAAGGATTGAAAGTGCAGAAGATTGTGTGCGGCGATATGTACACTGTTGTGTTGTCCGCGCGCGACTTGTATGCGTGGGGACAGAACAGTTGCGGTCAACTAGGTTGTGGTAACTTTGCACAGCAATTAACGCCCGTGTCCGTGTTAATCCCTCGCTCGGTGAGTGACAGCAAAATGATCAAGTTGAAAGCCGAGTTATACGGTGGTAAGAAGCACTGCGCCTTCATCATCAACAACCACATGTGGATGTGGGGCAACAACAAGCACGGACAGGTAGGTAATGGCACCAAGGAGAACGTGTGTATTCCACACTATATTTCGCTGCCTGGCGGCGCCGAGACCACTTCAACTGCCGCGAGTAGCACCAAGAACAGTATCAACGGCAACGTCAAGACTTGCGCGTTGACCTGGAAAGGGACGTACGCATACACCACGTCTGGCGCCGTGTATATGTGGGGCTACCAAGCCTTCTTGCCGCAGTACGAGCGCGCAGTTGGTGATGCAGAAGAGAGTATCTACACTGTTCCAACCGAGTTAACACCGGAAATGCTTTCCTTCCGCGGCAACTTTAGTAACGGTTCAGTGATCACAGGGATCCAATCCTACTGTAGTAGTGGTGCAAACACCGTGTCGATGATGTCGTTAGAGGTCATCTCCGGCGCCACGATCGCCGCGAGCGCATTGAACTCCAGCGCGTCATTAAACGTGTCCACCGTAGACAAGAGCGCGTTTTCAATCGGATCCAAGTCCACGCCATCAAAAAGCTTGCAGAAGTTTGAGATCTCACCGCGTCGCCCTTCGGTGCTAGATATGAGTGTGGAAAAGCGCTCGATCAGCACGACAGACCAGTTCATGACAACGGTCAAGCAGCAGTTAGGGGCGGGACTTCGGTTGAATAGCGTGACTCCTGCCACAGAAGCATCCGTTGAAGAGAAAACTGATTTTAGTAGTAAAGAAAGCACACCTGATAAGAGGCGCAAGAAGAATAAAGGGAAGGATTCTTACGATCGTTCGAAGGAGGGCGACGTCACTGCTTCGGGGCTCTTGACACTCATGTCCCCGATGACTACCATCGTGCAGAACAGGAACCCTGCCTTCAAGCAACCAGTCAAGAAGGAGTACAACAGTGCGAGTAGTGGAGTGGGAATGCCGTTATCAGATAAGGAAATCTTGAAATCAGGAAGAGGTAGTGCGAGTAACACCGAGGTGTTGACACTTACTATGGGAGTAAGCCGCAGGATGTCATCCACACCATTTCTATCGAATGCAGTGAAAAATACTGAGAAAATGGCGAAAGAAATCTCAGTAAATGCCGGGATCCTCGACGTCAACCGCGTGTCCGAGCAGCTGTTGAAGCGGGATAGTGAGAAGCAGAATCGTGGAACCGCCGTCCCCGCCGTGAGCGGTAGCAGTGACATGTCATCACCAGTCAAACGAAGAACATCTGTTCCAGGTGTTGTAAAAGCCAATAAAAATGCAATCTTTGAGAGTACCGACGACGCATCAGTGAGTCAAATGACAGATTTGGCCACGATGATATCGTCGTTGAAAGTCGACAAGCTCAAGCAAATGAACAAGAGAAGCAGTTACACTTATTAGTTGTATTATTACACTACAAACATGGTTACAACCTGTCTTTCTGCACCTCGTTGCGGTGTGCCATCGTATTCCCTAACAGGAACTCCTTGTCGAAGTCATTGTTGAAGAAGGCTGCTTTGTCACACGATTGTGCCTTCCTTATCAGCTCGTCTCTGTTGGCGCGGTCTGCCACCTGGCCTTGCAGACCCTTTTTAATCACGTCATCAGCGCCGCAACACCAGAATTCAATGTTATCTATATCAAAGTAGACGTTGTCCTCATCCACCTTGTTATTCGCAATGAGTGCGCCTTTCTCATACACTATGTCGTAAGGGCGAGCCTCGCATCTCTCGAGTGAGTCGGGGATGAAGAGGCGGAACGACTGCTCCGTGCCACCGAAGGCAAGGCCGTGTTTACAATTGTAACCTTTGACATTTAGATACTGATAATTCGTGCTGCTGCTGGTGCTGCGGTATATGCGCAACGTAGGGTAGAGTGTGAACAAGAAGTTACCGCCATCACCATAGAATTTGTTGGAATCTTTCCAACGGCTAGTACTAAAAGCCCCGAAGATGTTGACTCCGTGATTCGCCGTGTTGCGCGTCTTGATAAGCAGCATGGTTGGTCCCGAGTATCCCTGTATGTGATGGTATATGCGATTGAAATCATAACCGTCTGATCGGGAGGTGTAAAGCCGCTTGAATTTACCCTGTAAGTGAGTGGAATATAGTGCGAGAGGTGTCAAGTCAAGGGAGTTGGAGAGAATGCAGGACTCGTCCAGCAGCATCGGGCTGCGGAATGGCGTGAACGACGGCCTCTCGATCTCTCCAAAAAGGATGTTACCAAGAAATGTTTCTATTACTTTTGGTACAAACACGGCGTAATTATTCACGAATACCATGAGAGTATCTGTGAGTGAGTTATTGGGTAAGTAAGTAAGTATGTAAGTAAGCAAGTAAGTGTATATGGTACCTAATTTTATATCATTTTCATTAATGCTTATGTAATCAAGTATATATTGCTTATACTTTTCAACAAACAAGTGCTTACTTTCGTCATCTATTCTGTCCACTTCGTCGTTGATTGTGACGAGTTCAACTACGAATAAAATGAAGTAATACAGCAAACTGTGCTGTTGGTCGCCTTTCTGGTAAAGTTGGAGCATTTCCCAGACGTATTCCATTGTCTTCTTGGTGGAACTCTTCGTGGTATGCACAGCGAGGTCATGTAATTTATCAAACTGTTGCATGACACCATTTGTTTCAATTAATTTAGCAATAAAATCCGAACGAAACGCGTCTTTGATGGTCGTCGCTTTCTCAGCGATACGAGCGTAAAATGCGTGTAAATTTTGTGTCTCCAGAGAGGATAAGGGGTCAGCTGGTTTGCTGGCTGCTAGCTGCATCAGCTCTGGCTCAGAGCTGGCACTCAAACCCATACTATTTGGAGAAATTACCCTTTCTTCTTTTGGTTTCCCCTCCAAATTTTTGCTTTTCTCGAGTTTCCACACCCTTTCGTGTCACGTGAAAAAAAGGAAAAAGGAGGGAGTAGGGAATAATCTCGGTGATCTTTGAGTTCTCTTTCCACTTAGCAAGTGTTGCATCGGTAAAACCATACCATATCATAGATTCATAGTTTGGGCCAAAAAATCTAATACTACCCAGTTACTATGGTATCGGATGTTCCAAGTCAAATTCATTATCAATCCATACTTTGGTTCTCAGCTATATTACTCATAGTTTCACTAAGTATCCTGGTAGTAGACAATTATACATCATTTGAAAGGCATAGTGACGAGTTTTCCAGTTATAGTAATCACCAGTATAATGTCATGCCAAAATTCCTCTTTTCCTTATACGATTGCGACGTTGGTTATGCTAATCAAACAGACTGTAAGAACCATGAACTAGCATACTTTGAAGAAATGGTGCAGAAAGAGAATCTTATTGATAAGATTTTCAATTTATCCTACGCTAACAATATCAGGGAAAGTCTTGCTCATGTCTTGATGAATAAATCTATGGTAGAAAATAAGTTAATAAACCCTTGGACTGGTATATATGAAATGGTAAAATCCCATAATCATACCTGGTGTTCACTTTGTCGGGATAATTGGGCGTGTTATGGGAAACAATATGATAATTCGCTAAAGCAAACACCTCCATTTATGGGATTTAATCTATTAAATGTACCTAAAAATACAGTTATATTTGCTGAAGGTAACTCATTATTGGCGGAAAAGTTATACTATTTGGTTTGCGAGACAAACAAAGTTTTGCTGAATAATAAACACCTGAGTAATAGCGGATTAGACGCTTTAATCAAACCTGGCTATAATGATATGTTCTTACACCTCAGTATCAACAATCTACTACTCGTGCTGTTTGATAACCACTATAGTTTGGACACGGCTCATGTTATATACATATTGCGCAAGATTGCATTGCAACCTACTATTATTATTATTGGTCACACTAATACCGGAGGGTTCACCGAGGACTCGGCGCGATTTCATGCATATCATACGGCGTTCCCCAATGTGCCTTTAATCAATCAAACATTCGGTTTCAGTCATCGATCGTGCACCGCTCCGTATTGCAAGAACGATTCGTCTCATCATCATCAGTGCTCTCCCGGATCCAGTGTTATAGCCGATGCGCAGGACTTAATTGAAATAATAATGACCACGGTCTCACGCCCATAGGGTGTAAACTTGCAGAGACGATAGTGCGGAGCAGCAGGTGCTGGGTGTCGACTATGCCTGCAGGTCATACAAGTACTTAGGTTTCATTCAAATTGAGAAAATATTGAGACGCGAAGACGCCATAAAAGCAAGGTGGATAGGAGACAAGTACGACACCGACACTGCGTCACCAGTAGCCGTTGAGATGCAAGGACAAGACGCTGATGCAGCATGGGAGGTTTCCTTCAGTAATCTGTACTACGACTCTAGCTCTCTCGACGCGGCGAGGTCGCCAGCTGGCACCGTTAACCCGTTGCTCAAAGCCACTAAGTAGAAGGATGTATACATAATTAAACACAGAGTACAAGACTAGTAGCTGGGCTGTAACGCCCTAATTTTCTGGCTTTCTTCGCTGGTTCTGGACTGCGGCACAGCGGGTAGAGGCCGTTCCACGACGGGTTGAGACAACGACGTCACTTGCGCGGTCTTGCTATCACTAATACTCACATTCCCTATCATTTTATCTAATTCTGCCATTAGCTCGTCATCAGTCTCTCGGAGTCCAACGCTGTAACTGTCTCCGATGGCGCGGCTGGCCTCGTTGGTCTCCTCTGTCAGCTGAGTCAGATCATCCATGACCTCTTCAATATCATCCACATCAACCCCGCTATTTAGTTGCTGCAGCACGTCTTTGGCTGACTTGAGGGTGGATGCCATATTTACATTCATTTTGGCAGTGTCAATGCTGTCCAACAGCGTGACGAGCTGCAGCTGGTAGCTTACCAAGCGGTCACGTTCAACCACTTTGTTTTTCTTTAATTTCAATTGGTATAAAGCAGCTGTTTTATCCGAGTTGTTGGTGGCATACTCGGTTGCCCGCAACACACATGTTGCTATCACCTGGTTAGCATTCACTATTTTCTTGTTGATTTCACATAAGGTATTCTTAACGGTTAGAACGGAGGAGTCGGAGTCTGTGATCTCAACGGAGTTCGAACTTACTTTTATTATGTTGTTGTCGGGGGATATGACGGCGTTCTTATTTCGCATCATATACTATAATGAGTGAGTGAGTAAGAGTGAGTAAGTAAGTAAGTAAGTAGGAGTGAGTGAGTACCTTAGTTATCAGAGATAGATCCGTTGGGCTTATACTCATCATGTAATGCAATAAATACTTATGAATGACTTCATCATTAGACATATTCCCTCTGTTGTTAGCAAGCAGCTCATCGGCCATAGTGGCGGCAGTAGCAGCAATATATGTCCCGAAGCACAAGCTCTTGTCGCTTGACGATGTGTCAGACAAGTAGAAACAGTCATTAGTGCTTCCCATCTTGGTCATTTTCAATAGTAATGTTTCAATTTTTTGTAATAAATCATCTAGAATTAATTCATTAGTTTCGATGTTATTCATGTTGACAATAGGCGTTGTAGATGCAACGAATGATGCAATACTGGTGAATATAGAAGCAACCAGTCCTCCCTTCTGGGTATTTGGTGGAACATAGTTAGCAAGATATTCCTTATCGAACAATTGCTTTGATCCCGCCAACTCACGCGTACTTTTACTAATGGCAGTTGGAACAAGCGAGTAAATAGTGAACTCCTCCGTCAATTTATGCAACGAGAATGTTAATTGTTTATTGAATAGACAAAATTTGAGTATATTCTGTTTCCAGTAATCACAAGTGGCGCTTCCTTCGTAGTCATCTTCAGGGTAGTAGCGCATAAGGAGCTCCTTATTATCCCGCTCGGGAAACAGCTCCAATGGAAGAGAACTCATTCAATTGAATGGATTTTTACTCCGTCTCAAGGCTTCGAACAAGAACTT
>JACCDO010036668.1_pt1 | contig 26418 bp, 28 predicted proteins | sample 7446101 | NCBI WGS metagenome assembly JACCDO01 (sample SAMN15323440, study PRJNA562643) | freshwater metagenome | isolation source: river surface water | place: USA:Blue River Watershed | collected 2017-08-16 | reverse complement strand
TTTAAAAGTTACTCCACTAGTTTCTCTCAACCTTTAAATTTTGATTTACAAACAGGGGATGATACTTTTTTTCAGATACAAACTCACTTGATGTCACCTTTATTTAAAACTTATAGAGATTTAACTTTTATGATGGTTTCTAAAATTAAGGATGATCTAAGGGATACACTCTAATGGAGAGATCAGAATTTATTAAAAGAGTTAAATTCGTTTCTACCTTTGGAAAAGTAATGCATTCGGTAGGGTCTCCAGCTCACACCATTGAAGCCACCATGCAAGAGATGTGTGAGTTACTTGGTATTCAAGGAAATTTTGCTTCTTTACCAACTCTTATAACTTCCTCTTTTTTCTATGAAGATGAAATCATTACTAAACTTGATAGGGTCGAGCCCATGAGTGTGAACCTTGGCCGATTATCTAAGGCCGATTTAATTGCCAGGGAAGTGGTTGGAGGTAAAATTAGTTTTGAAGAGGGAATTAGTCTTTTAGATGATGTCTTGAAGAAATCAACTCCCTATAGTGCTTTCATGAAAGTTATGTGCTTTCCTCTCTCTGCTGCTGGATTCATGGTATTACTTGGTGGAACATGGTTGGATTTCTTGGCGGCGATTTTAGTTGGTTGTTTAACGGGTGGTCTTGCTATTTTAAGACCAATTGGCCCGATAGGACAAATTTTTGAAACGATTGTTGCTGTAGTTGCCTCCTTTGTTGCCTATGCATTAGTTAAAATGTTTCCTAGCTTAAATGTAGCAACAATTCTTTTATCAGGATTAATTATATTCCTTCCTGGTCTCGTTGTAACAATTGCTGTTGCTGAAATTGCTACTCAAAATTTAACTTCAGGTGTCTCTCGTTTGGTTGGTGGGCTTATGATTTTACTCCAGCTTGCTTACGGCGTTTTTATCGGAAACAAACTTGCTGGCCTTATCTATCTTCCCTCGTTGAGTTTTACTTTACCTATAATTTCCTCACATTTTATATTTTTATTTCTCCCTCTCACCTCATTAATATCGACCATTATTTTTAAAGCGGAATTCTCTGATTGGAAGTGGGTCACACTTGCTGGTATATGGGGATATTTATCTTCAAAAATTGGAGCACAATTTTTTGGCGCTGAGCTTGGGATGTTTTTTGGTGGTCTTTGTGTGGGATCGGCTTCAAATTTATTTGCCCGAGTAATGAATAGGCCTTCAAGTTTATTTCAGTTTCCTGGCATCATTCTTCTTGTTCCTGGATCAGTTGGTTATCGATCAATAAATTTTTTGTTTGAAGGAAATGTTGTCAGTGGTCTTGATACAGCATTTACTATGGTCACTGTGGCCATGTCTTTAGTGGTGGGAGTTTTTGTGGGCAACATGCTCATTAGGCCCCGTCATAGTTTCTAGCTGACACCAATTTGGTGCCAAAATTCCCATTGAAATATAAAAAATTTTCAAGTGAGTATCAGTTTTTGCCGACTTGATGCGCCCCTAATTATGGGGGCATACTGGTCCTATGAATTGCATGCATGAAGCTTCATAGGGTGATCTTAAGAATGAGATCACTCAGATATTAAAACCAAGGATGGTTTCTATGAAAAAGCTCATAATCTTAGCCTCTTTTTGTCTTCTATTGTCCGCTTGTGAAAAACCTAATAATTGTGATGACAGTGTCGTTTCAACGAATGGAGATCAATCTTCTCAAGATTCGATTACAGGCGGATCTAATTGTCCAGCACCAACACCAACTCCAACTCCAACTCCTGAAGATCCAGTGCCAACTCCGGAAGATCCTTCGCCGTCTCCTGAGGAACCAGCACCAACTCCAGAGGATCCTTCGCCGTCTCCCGAAGATCCAGCACCAACCCCAGATACAGAGGTATCTTTGCCTCGAGAAGTTTATCTCTTTGATGCTCAAGTTAAATTTACTAATTTTGACTTGGATGATCAGGATAAAGTTAACAAAGCAATTGAGATTATAAAAACTGTTGTTCGGTCAGAGGAATTTAGGGACAGAATTGTCAATTTTACCTATCAAGGAAAAAAGCAGTTTGTAGATAATAAGGGACTATCTAATGAACAGATTTATCAAATTCTTCTCGATGGTAAGGAGGATTTGCTTCCTGTTGTAGATAATGAAATGGATTTGGATCTAGAACTATATTATTCATGGAGAAGTACAGTCGGATATACTTATCCAAATACTTTGAGAATTTGGATGAATACGAAATTTTTTAATTACTACACTCCAGCGGAAGTTGCAGGCAATGTATTTCATGAATGGACTCATAAATTAGGGTTTGACCATGCAAGTTCTTATTCGACGAGTAGAGACTCTTCAGTGCCTTATGCAATAGGGTATCTGATGGAAGAGCTCGGAAAAAAACATGAATAATAAACTGGCCTAAAATCTGCATATTTTGGGACTTAAGAAGGAGTTTCTTATGTCCCAAAATAAAAAAATATCAAAAAGAATAAAACCAAAAAAAATTTTTGAGAAAGATCATCACGATCAATTGGAAAAAAAAATTAAAAATAAAGCTTCTGTTGAGGTATTTGAAAACGAAGAGGCTTCTCTTCAGGATAAAACTTATTCCTATGATGATGAAAATACAGGAGATGATGATATTCATTTAGTTTCTGATTTTAAAGAGGAGTCACAGATTGATTGATTTTAGCTTTCAACCTTAAGAGAACCTAAAATTAAGGGATCCCACTTCCCATTTAAGGTTTTAGATCTAAACTTACTGAAGTTTTTCTTCGATAGCTTTTTTAGGAGAACAAAAGATGAGATTTATTTTTTTGCTAGCTTTGATGGGAATAGTTTCTTGTGGAAACAAAAATGATTCAAAAAGTAGTTCCACTTCGCCACGTTTGGAAGATAGACAAATATCTTCCTCTGATCCAGATGTTCCTGCCTCCATTAATAATCCCGTTCAGGAATGCGTTGGAGAGGTTTGTTATGAAACTATTACAGATCCTACCCCAGTTGAAATTACTGAGGTTGTGACCGAGGCTCCAGTCGAAATTTCTGAAGATTCAATCGTTGTAACAGATAATTCACAAACAGAAACAGTTGAATCTCCTTCTTCTCCTTCTCCTTCGAGTCCAACTCCTGAGACTCCCGCCGATGAGTGTGAGGTAAACTTATTAGTTGGAGATGAATATGAATATGAAATAAAAAAAGATAAACTTTTTTTAGAAATGAATAATAGAAAATTTATTTTTAGAAAGCTTTCAGAGGATGGAGACGATCTCTATGGAAGCTGGGTGTGGAAAGGTCCAGAGGGTGAGAAGTGGATCGTACTCACCCTAACAATTATGGACCAAGGAAAAATTGTTCTAAGAAAAACCTGTGAAGCGAAGTAGGATTTTACTTAGTAACTTTCAAGAATGGTTGCAACTCCTTGCCCAAGTCCTATACACATTGAAGCAAGTCCATACTTTTTATTATTCATTCTTAGTTGATGAGCAAGTGTCCCTGTGATTCTTGCTCCAGAGCAACCAAGTGGATGTCCTAATGCAATCGCTCCACCATTAAGATTCACTTTTTTATCCATTTCTCCAAGTAATCCTAAATCTTTAATGACTGGTAAAGATTGAGCAGCAAAAGCTTCATTTAACTCAACGATATCGATTTGATTCATTTTTAGCTTTGCTTTCTCAAGTGCTTTTTTACTGGCAGAAACCGGCCCGTATCCCATAATTGAAGGCTCACAACCTGTGGCCGCAACGGAGATGATTTTAGCTAATGGTTTTAAACCTAGGGCCAGTGCTTTTTCTTCACTCATAATGAGAACACATGACGCTCCATCAGAGAGTGCGGAAGAGTTTCCGGCAGTTACTGTTCCGTTTTTCGGATCAAAGACAGCTGGTAATTTTCCAAGAGCTTCAAGAGTAGTTTCAGGACGAATGACTTCATCATGTTTAATGAGTGTTGGGATTCCAAATTCATCATGGCCATGAGTTGGAATAATTTCATCTTTGAATCTTCCCTGTACAGTCGCCTCATGTGCTCTTTGATGGGACCTTAAGGCAAATTCATCTTGATCTTTTCTTGATATTTGATGAAAGCGAGCAAGAAGCTCGGCCGTCATACCCATCGATCCAGCTCCTCTAGAAGTTGTTTTAGCTAACGCCGGATTGAAGTCCACTCCATGAGTCATTGGAACATGGCCCATATGTTCAACACCACCACACAGATAGATGTCTCCCTGATTTGACCAAATCCCCTGGGCAGCCATATGAATAGCGGTCATGGAAGATCCACAGAGTCTATTAACAGTTTGAGCAGATACAGTTTTAGGAATTTCAGTAAGTAGAGCTGCATTTCTTCCGATGTTATAGCATTGCTCGAGAGTTTGTTGGACACATCCCCAGATAATATCTTCAATCTCTGAAGGATTAACATTCGGGTTTCTTTTAAGAATTTCACTCATCAGGTGAGCAGAAAGTTCTTCGGCCCTGACGTTTCTAAAGACTCCTCCCTTAGATCGAGACATTGGAGTTCTAACGGCATCAATAATGACAGCTGTTTTCATATAAACCTCTTAGTAGTAAGTCTTATTAGTTTGAGCGAGTTCATTCATATGGGAAGTGAATTCATAAAGTCTTCCAAGATGATGATACTTTTTTGATTCAGCTCGAAGTTTTTCTAGTCCAATTGAATCGGCATATTTTAAAGCTCCCGCTCTAAAAGGAGGAAATCCAAGACCCAAGAGAAGTCCCATATCAACTTCAACTGGTGTTGAGACAATCTTATCCTCGAGGCATCTTGAAGCTTCAATAATCATTGGAAGCATCATTCTCATGATAATTTCATCATCAGTTACTTCAATTTTGTTTTTAACCACTGGTTTAATGAGTTCATAAACTTCAGGATTCACTTTTTTAACTGGTTTTCCTTTTTTATCCATTTCGTACTCATAAAAACCGAGACTATTTTTTTGACCGAATCTTTTCTTCTCAAACATCACTTCTAGAATTGTTTTATTTTTAAATCCCATGCGATCTGGGAAGGCTTCCGCCATGATTGCAGATGCATGATGGGCCGTATCTATGCCGACCACGTCAAGAAGATAGGCAGGTCCCATGGGCCAACCAAATTTTTCCATGACTTTATCGATCCGCTGAAAATCAACGCCATCCTCAATCAGAAAAACAAATCCATTGAAATAAGGGAAGAGAATTCTGTTGACTAAAAAACCTGCGCAGTCATTGACTACGATGGGAGTTTTTCCCATCTGATTAGCGTATTGAACTGCCTTGGCGATTGTTGTTTCAGAAGTTTTTTCACCTCGAATAATTTCAACGAGTGGCATAAGGTGAACTGGGTTAAAAAAGTGCATGCCGCAAAAATTCTCCGGTCGCTTTAATCCTTTGGAGAGTTTTGTAATAGAGATCGTGGAAGTATTAGAGGCGAGGATTGCATTTTCTTTGACATGATTTTCAACTTCAGAAAGAACAGATAATTTCACTTTTTCATTCTCGACTACGGCCTCAACGACAAATTCAGAATTTCCAAAATCACTATAGCTTAGGGTTGGGGTGATTTGTGAAATGACTTGGGCCATTTTGTCTGGAGTTATTTTTTTTCTTTCAAGTTGTTTATTTAAAAGTTTACTCGCTTCATTCATGCCAAGATTTAATTGTTCTGTTTTTATATCTTTCATGAGGACTGGAACATTTGATGATGCGGATTGATAGGAAATTCCACCTCCCATAATTCCGGCCCCAAGAACGGCACCCATTCCAACAGGTTTAGTTTCTTTAGTGATTTTTTTTGAAACTTTTTTAAGATATTGATCCCCTAAAAATACTTGAACCAAGCATTCTGCAGTTTTAGTTTTAGAACAATAAGCAAACGCTTCTCCTTCTAGTCTGAGAGCTTCATCTCTTGAGAGAGTAGCAGCTTTTTGAATAATCTCCACGGCCTTAAGAGGGGCTGGGTAATTAGGTCCCGCAGCAGCGGCAACAAGACCTTTTGCCCCCTCAAAGCTCATGATTGATTCTGTTCGATCAAGCTTTAGAGGAGATTTTTTTTGTTCTCTTCTTTTTTTCCAATCAAAATCTCCATTGGAGCATCTTGAAAGAAAAGTTATTCCTGCATCTATAAGTTTGTCGTCTTCAACAACACCATCGAGAGCACCAAATTTTAAGGCCTCATCAGCTTTAAAATATTTGGCCGAAGTGATCCATTCTATAGCGTGATCTGCTCCAATTAATCTTGGAAGCCTGACAGTTCCACCCCATCCTGGAATAATTCCAAGCTTTGTCTCCGGGAGTCCAACCGTGGCCTTAGGTGATCCGATTCTATAATCCATAGTAAGAGCTATTTCAAAGCCTCCGCCGAGTGCAAACCCGTTCACAAGGGCAACACTTGGATAAGGTAAATCTTCAAGTGAGTTAAAGAGTTGATTAATTTGATGAATCCAAACTCTTAATTCTTCTTCTGTTTTTTTAAAATGAGTTAAAAACTCTGTAACATCTGCCCCAAAAACAAAACCAGAGGGTTTGCCTGAACACAGGATTAAACCCTTGGCATCGGTGGATTTAAGAATGGGCACAATTTTTTCCAAATCAGTAAGAGCTGTCACTCCTAGGACATTGGTTGATTGATCTATAAGATCAAAGGTCAGTTTTAAAAAATCATGGGATAATTTTTCTAGTCGAAAGGAAGGACCGTTATAAAGCATAGAAACTCCTCGAGATGAAATAGGTTCATTCTACTTAATCTCGATGGAATTTTCTAATAGAACACAATTGACTAATTTGCTTTTATTTAATTAGTTTTTGAATTTCATTTTTTAAACTCTCTGGCGAGTCAGTCGGAGCATATCTTTTGACGACATTTCCATTTTTATCTATGAGAAATTTTGTGAAATTCCATTTAATCGCCTCAGTTCCTAAAAGTCCTTTTTTTTCTTCCTTAAGAAACTCATAAAGCGGGTGAGTAGCTGATCCGTTCACATCAATTTTTGAAAATAGAGGAAATGTGACATTATAATTGAGGGAGCAAAAGTTTTTTATTTCATTCTCATCCCCAGGCTCTTGTTTACCAAATTGATTGCAAGGAAAACCTAGGACAGCAAATTTATCCCCAAACTCACGTTGCAATTCTTCAAGGCCTTTATATTGTGGAGTAAATCCGCATTGGCTGGCGACATTAACAATAAGTAAAACTTTTCCTTTATATTCTGATAGTTTAACTTCTTTATGGTTAATATCAGTCGCTGAGAAATCATAAACAGTTTTTGACATAGTTTAGCCTTTTCTGAGGTTAATGGACTTGGTATATGATGGGGATCAATTTGGTCTTGGTCAAGGGAGCTTTTTTTGAGTCAAAGACGAGCAGGAATTTATCACAGGTGCCCACAATGCAAATTAAATAATAATTTATGCATCTGTACTTCTTTTGATCCTTTTAAGATTAAGAGTTTTGTTTCCTTGATTGTTCATGTGCGAGAGTTAAAACTAACTTCAAACACAGCGCATTTTGTTCATAAGATGCTTCCTGAAAATTCAAATCTTTTTATTCGTGGACGCATGAATGATGAATTTCAGGGAAAACAAGTTTTAAAAAGTGATTACCAGGAGCTTTTTCTTTATCCTCATGAAGATGCCTTTGAATTAAATGCCGAGTTTACTCAAAAATTTCCAGGGCCCTATCACCTTATTGTGCCAGATGGAAACTGGCATCAAGCAAGAAAGGTCAGACAGAGAGAAGAGTCATTTAAAAATATCATGGCGGTTAAATTGCCTCCAGGAATTTTGACCGAATACAAACTAAGAAAGGCGCCTCATCCAGAGTGGGTTTGTACCTATGAAGCAGTTGCCCATGCTCTAGGTGCTCTAGAGGGAGAAGAGGTGAGGGATCGACTTCTTTCTTTTTTTCGTCATTGGGTTAAGACAGCAATCTTTAATCGAACTAAAGACGAAAACGCCAGTCTTTAGGGACAATCTTTCTTTTGACGGGTTTATCATAGGCGGTTAGGCCATCTGGAGCGCGACAAAATGGTCTATCTTTTCCAACATTTTTTTGAATAAGATTCCAAGAATCATCTCTCATGGGAATGGTTATTGTTTTAGTCTCTGCAATGGTTTTAAATAGATCATGACTAGGCCTCGGAATTCGTTTTAAGTTATTAAATCGATCCACAGCAACGAGCCCAAATTTTGGACAATAACCATCAGACCATTCTAGATTATCAGTCAATGACCACACAAAGTAGCCTTTTACAGGAATACCGTCGTCAATGGCCTTTTTCACGGCCATGAGATGTTCAATCATGTAAGAGGGTCTAATGATATCTGTCGCATCACCAATTCCATTTTCAGTAATGATGATGGGAACTTTAGGAAATTTTTGATGAATAGATTGTAAAATATAGTAAAGCCCCTCTGGATAAATGGCCCTTCCCGCCTCGGAATATTCTTCTTCTGGATCAATATCAATTTGGCTGCCCTTGAACCATTCTGCTCCGTAATAATTAAAGCCAAAATAATCCATTTTTCCTTTAATCATCTCAGGGAATCTCCAATTCATGGAAGAATCTGCAAAAGAAGCCTTAACTCGGTTAAACCAATTTTTTCCTGTATAGTAGGCCATATTGTGGGCCAGTCCAATTTTGATTTCTAGATAATTTTTATGGGCCCAATCATAGATTTCATTATGAGCATAGGCCATGCGGTCCATGGCCTTAATAGAATCACCAACAAAGGGTCCAATAACAGCTGCAGAAAGAGGAGAGCTCTTTTCACCAGGAGGCCAAATACCAACTGTGTAGGCCATGGTGACAAAAACATTACCCTCGTTAAAAGTGGCCCACCATTCTACATCTTCATGAAATTCATGGATCATTCTTTGAGAGAATTTAACAAAATATTTAATCATCTCATCATTTTTCCAACCACCCATTTTTTGGGCCCACTTAGGAATTGAATGATGCATAAGAGTCATCATGATCTTAAGATTTTTCTCCCGAACGAGTTTTATAATATGTTTGTATCGATCTATCGCATTTTGATCAAAAGTCTCAGGATTGGGCATCACTCTTCCCCAATCAATACCCATCCGATATGTGGTGATGCCCGTTGAGGCGGCGAGATTAATTTCAATCTCAGGTTTTGACCAAAAACCTAGCTTGTCTTTAGGATTTCCTTCATTTTTAAAGGCAACAATTTGGTTTTGATCCGCCCAATCCATCCAGATATCGTTAAGTTGATCTTCAATCTGTCCTGGAGCATTGGCGACTCCAAAGAAAAAATCTTTTGGGAATTGGTAGTTAGCAAAAGAGTTGTTGTTGATAAAAAAAATCAGGAATGTGATAAGTATTTTCATTTAATTATCATTTCTTTTTTTAAATGATTGATCAATCCTCAAAGTCTTTTAAGTTCTTTCAGCTCGAAAACGATAAGAAAAATATGAAAAAGATAATTGAATTAAAAGGCATCAAAAAATTTTATGAAAAAAAATGTGTCTTAGATAATGTTAGCTTTTCAGTTGAAGAGGGAAGTTTCACAACTTTGATCGGCTGTAATGGGGCAGGGAAATCTACGACTTTAAGATTAATTGCTGGAAATGAGCCTATAGATGGTGGTCAAATTCATACCTTAGGACTTGATCCTTACGAATTTAATTTCCCTTTTAGGCCTGAAGTTTTTTTTATACATGAAAATTATCAACTTTCATTTCCTGTTAATTTACTAGAGATGGTAAAGCATTATCGGCAGGTCTTTAGTCATTGGAGTGATGATGTTTTTAATCAAATTTTAAAAGACCGAAAATTTTCTATAAAAAGAAATTTTTCTGATCTTTCCCGAGGACAGAGGATGCAGTTCTTGTTAATGATGGCATTAGCTGCGCACCCTAAATTGATGCTTTTAGATGAGATTACCTCGGTCATTGATGTTGATGGACAAAGATATTTTTTAGAAAGATTAAAAGATTATACAAAACAAGGGGGAAGCATTGTCGTTACAACAAATATTCTCTCCGAGATGGACGCTTATACAGACCACTTAGTATTACTTCAAAATTCAAAGCTTTTTGTTGATGCTAAATCTGAGGAGATAAGAAAAAAATTCTATTTGCTTAAAAATGTAGAGGAGTACCCTTATTTTGATTCAAAGAAAATATTTAAAATAAAAAGAAATCAGCTTGGTCAAAGCATCTATATAGCAAGTAGATCTGATATTGATGAAGATACAAAACTTCAACAGTATATTATTTCTGAAGTTCCTAATCTTGAAGATATTCTAATCTATCATTTTAAGTTAGAAGAAAAAGAGTTTCATGAAGCATTGGTGGCTTAAAGTTTATACATTGCCTGCACTTAAGAGGTACTCTTTGCCTCTTTTAACTTGGGGAATGGCCAATTTTTTGAATTCTTGGCTATTTCCGCAAATAAGGGAGTTATGTTTTATTGTTGCCATTTATCCTATTTTTGTATTTTTTAATAATACAGATGATTTGATAACTTCTAATTTGAGTTTTCATCAGCAACATTTAAAATTATCAGAACTTAGAAAAATTGTTTTTCTAGATCTATTTATCCAGATTTCATTTTTTTTATTTCTTTTTTTCTTCTTTGCAACTTTTCCATGGAGGGAGAATTCATCTCAGATATTTATTTTTGATATGTTAGGCACAACCTCAGTTCTTGTCCTTTGGATAACAATCGGTTTACTTTCATTGATTGTAACCAGATTAGGAATCGCAAAAAAAAAACAAATTGAGCTTTCATCTATTGATCCCGCCTCGGTGGATCATTTTTCGGTCATATTGATAGTTCTTATATTACTTTCATTTATGTTTTATCTCTTTTTGATGTCTATTAGTCCTTATCTTATGGTTTATTTTTTTATCTCTGCAATAGTTCTTAAATTAATAGTCATGTGGTATTTAGATTCATTTCATTTTTTTGTTAAAAGAAAAAAAATTTCGACATTTATTGTTTTAGGGTTATTAGCTATTGAATTAAGTTTAATTCATTTGATGTCAAATACGGCCAAAAAAGAAATATATTCTTCAACTTTCACTCTTGAGCAAAGAATACAAACTTTCGCCTTTTTTAGAAATTTTAATGTGTCTTTAAACCCTAAAGTTGTTTCCGAATTGTTAGGTTCTCCATTTGCAAACGAGATTCTTTATGAAATTTTTAACTATTCTGATGAGAGCGTTTTCTTGGTTGATGTAGATCAAGTGATCATTCATCCTGACTATAAGGTCTATGCCGCCTATATAAAAACGGGAAAAGTAACAGAACATAATTTTCAAATGATTTTAAATAGATTGAAAAAGGATAAACAAGAATGGAGTCATTCTGAATATTACTCAACTTTTAAAAAAAATTTACTTCATTTTTATCCACAAGCAAAAGATTTTTCTGATAGATCAGTAGCAGGTGAAAGGTGACATCAATGGCGAAAAGTTGGTGGTTTTCACTTTATACATTTCCTATTCTAAAAAAGGCACTCCTCTTTTTTTTGATTGGACTCTTTGTTGATATTTCTCTTACGAAAGCGGAGTATTATTTTTCATTTATGGCGTATGTCATTCCACTTTTTGCTGTCAACTTGAAGATGAGACCAGGATCATTTAGATCAAATCTAGAATTTCATAAAGCTCATATTGAGTTTAAAAAATTAAAGCGGTTTTTTATACTTGATTTATTAATAACAAATATTTTTTGGATAGCACTTTTTATTTTATCAATCTATGTTTCTTTTAACCTTGGTGGTTTTTTTTCAACTCCGAGGGCAAATTATCTTTTTTCTCAAATTATTGGAATCAAATTCGTTTACCTATTTGTCATTTTTGTGATTCTTAGTTGGATGGGTATTCTCTCTGGAGATAGAAAATATATTTTTTTTGGTCTTAAACATAGAACACCTTTTAAAAAATTTTTATTTCTTGTTTCATTTTGGGTCTTAGGCATTTCTTGTTTGATTTTATCAATCTACTTTAATTTTGAAATTGATTTAGCGAACTATTTATTCATTGCATCTGTTTGTTTGGGGTCCATTTTTTTTCATTTTCGGGCCTTTTTTCATAAAGGACCAGAAAAGTCTTCCATCCTTCATTGTCTCTTTTTTTCTTTAATTGGTTTAGTCATTTCATCTCTTTTTTATTTCTCAACTTTTGTTTTATCAAACCTAAATATTAACGATTTGCGATTAACTCATAATGAAAGAATTGATTATTTTAAATTTTATTATCCCTTAATTTCAAAAATTAATCGTGATGATTTTTTAGTACTAGAAAAATATTTACCTAAAGAAGAAAGATACCTCGTTTATAAAAAAGTGTCTTTTAATCCTTCTCAGTTGGGTCTGGCTTACTTCATGGATGATTCAAAAAATCAAAATCGACTCATTTCTCTTTTGAGATATGGAAAACCGAATCATGAATTTTTGCATTCTCTTTTGATGGATTTTGATCAAAGAGTTAATTTTTGGAACAAGGTAGGAGCATCTGATGAAATACTTTATCTGTGTTTTCATCGTTGGCCTCAAAACAAAGTGATTCCCGTCAAGGTTGAAGCACTCAAACTAAGAGCAGATACTTTTAAGAAAGAATTTGAGGCCAATCGATTCAAACGTAAACCAGCAACATTACGCCGCTAGGATATCAATTTCTTTTCGATCAAGATGTTCTTTGAGTATGTTAATTGCTTCCGAATGCAATTGACATATTCTGCCCTCTGATAGGTTGATGACTTTTGAAATTTCTAGAAAATTGAGATCCTCAAAATATTTTAACGTAATAATTAATTTCATCGTTCTAGGTAATTCCTCAACAACAACGGAAAGGGTTTTTTTCAGTAAATAATGATTTAGCTCTGAATTCTCACTGTTTGTACAGGTTTCACCGTCAACATAAGGTTTTATAGTGTCTCCGGCATCGTATTGCTCCATGCGAATCATGTCTTTGCTTTTAAATTGAATGACATTGGAAATTTCTTTTGAAGTAGGAAGCCTTCCCAGTTCTTCGGTTAGATTATGTTTCGCTTTTTTGTATTTTTTTTGCTTAGTTCTTTCTGATCTTGTCATCCAATCTTGTTTTCTTAATTCATCTATGATTTCCCCACGTATTCTAAATTCAGCGTAGGTTTTGAACTGATTGGATTTCTCTTTTTTATACTTATTCATAGCATCGATGAGGCCAATGATTCCAACCATCACAAGGTCCTGGAACTCAAGTACTTGATGATATTGATAATGATAATGTTTTGCCCAATATCTTATCGTGGGCATGAAATTTTTTATGATTTCTTGTCGAGAAGTCTCATGAGGGTTCATTTTCGCTTCCATTATGGCCTCCGTAGGAATGGAAGCATTATGACATGGAATGAATTAATCTCTTGGAAAAGTAGATTTTCAAGGACTTACCTTGACCTTGATTTGAATTATAGGCAACTAACAGATCTTTATTGCCCAGTTTAATGGGCAATATCAGGCGCCGTTTCTAACCATTCTGTATATTCTTCAAACTCCATGATTTCATCTCTAAACAGGACGACACGCCAATTGGCCTGATCTTGGTTCATGGACTGATTCTCCTCATCAATCAGGAGATTTAATTTGATCTTTTCTGGTAGGGAGTCAAAGGTTACTTCTTGTTCGAGTCTAAGAATTTTTTTTTCTTTCATCAAATAGTAGTGAGGCTTCACTTCTTTCTCCCTCTTGGAAAATGGATGAATCAATCATTGATTCAATATAAATATGTTTTCATGGATTATTAAAGTTAACAAGATAGTGTTTGAAAAATTTCATTGGTTCAATTCGATACTGGTGTTCAACTGACTTGGTCAGGGACTAACTGGCACCTATATCAGAGAAGGATGAGTTAAATTCTTGAAAAATCGAATCTGAGTAATTGGCACTGAATATGCTCAAGTGTTTTACAAGCTTTCACTAGGATGGTGAGAGAAGATTGTTTCAAGAGGAAGCATTTAAATATTGGATCGATAAAACCTCAGGGAGAGGAGTGATTGTGAGTCCAAGGTAAGGGCCCAATCAGGTTCAAGGATGAACCAAATTAAAAGAAGTTTGGATCCGCTTCTTTTAAAAGATTTTTGGCACAGGATGTGCTTCAAGATTTTTGGGTTATTAAGGATGATAACCATTAATTACGGGCCGGAAGCCCTAAGATCGACAAAAGGAGTTTTTCGAATGGAAATGGTGGTCTTTGTCTGCGCTTCTTTACTGATGATGTTTTCAAGTTTGGTCTTAACCAAGCTTAGTTTTAGAAAAGTTTCAACTAAGATTTAGTTTTTTCGCCTCCTCACGGATTTTCACTTATAATGGATTGTCATTTATAAGGAGAGTTCATGAGAGAGGCATTTATTTTTGAAGCAATTCGCACCCCGAGATCAAAGGGAAAAGTCGGCGGAGAGCTTTCTCATCTTAGACCTATTGATTTACAAAAATTTCTACTTCAGGAAATTGTAAAAAAAACTTCTTTGAATTCTAGTGAAATTTCAGATTTTATCCTTGGATGTGTGACTCAAATTGGTGATCAAGGTGGAAACATTTCGAAATCTGCATTGCAATTGGCAGGTCTATCTGAATCCATAGCAGGTGTCACACTTAATCGTTACTGTGCTTCTGGACTTGAGGCAGTTCATATGGCAGCAGCTAAAGTGATGAGTGGAATGGATGATTTGATTCTTGCTGGAGGAGTTGAGTCCATGAGCAGAGTTCAAATGCTCTCAGACGGGGGACCTTGGATGAATGATCAAGAAGTGATGGATCATGCCCATTATATTCCTCAAGGAGTCTCGGCCGATGTTATTGCCACAATCGGAGGTTATTCTCGCCAAAGAGTCGATGAATTTGCTCTCCGTTCTCAACAATTAGCGAATGAAGCTCAATTAAAAGAAAAATTTAAATCAATCATCCCTATGCCCTCTGCTGATGGCAAAAGTTTTATAACTAGAGATACTTTTCCAAGACCCCAAACAACCCTGGAGGGACTTTCAAGTCTCAAACCAGCGTTTAAGGATTTAGGTGAAAAATATGATCCGATTGCTTTAAAAAAGTATCCTCATTTATCATCTATTGATCATGTTCATCATGCTGGAAATTCCTCCGGTGTTGTAGATGGGGCCAGTCTGTTATTAATTGGATCTCTTGAGGTTGGTCAAAGACTTGGACTACATCCTCGAGGAAAAATTAAATCTTTTGCCATTACTGCTAATGATCCAACTTTGATGCTGACAGCTCCTGCTCCAGCGACACTTAAGGCCTTGAATAAGGCAGGACTTAAAATTTCAGATATAGATCTATTTGAAGTGAATGAAGCTTTTGCTTCAGTTGTTCTTTATTACATGGACGAACTTAAAATCAATCCAAGTAAAGTCAATGTCAATGGGGGAGCAATCGCTCTTGGTCACCCCTTAGGTGCGACAGGTGGAATTCTAGTAGGAACAATTCTTGATGAGCTAGAACAAAGAGATTTAAAGCGGGGAGTGGTGAGTCTATGTGCAGGAGGGGGAATGGGGATTGCAACTGTTATTGAAAGAGTATAAATCTTCCTCGCATGGCGAGGAAGATGAAAGACATAAAAATTAGAGTGCGGCCTTAACTAGATCACTAGCTCTTTTTCCATCAAATTTTCCTTTGATTTGGGGTTGAAGCTCTTTCATGATTGATCCCATATCTTTTGCTCCAGCATCTTTAATTTTTTGAATTAGAGCAACTACTTCAGATTCTTCCATGGCCTTAGGAAGGTATGCCTTAATGACTTCAATTTCTTTTTGAATTTTTTCAAAAGCAGCTGATCCCTTTTCATACATTTCTAATGAATCAGATAATCTTTTTGCATGAGCAATAGTGATAGTTAATTCATCTGTTGGCTTAGGAGCGGTGTTGTTTTTAATATATTCAGCTTTAAGCATACGAAGAGCATCGAGGCGTTCTTGTTGTTTGGCCTTCATTGCTTCTTTGATATCGTTATTTACTTGTTCCATTAGAGTCATAAATTCTCCTTTATTTATCTTTTCATATTTTCCATTGAAACTTCTAGTTCAAGATCTTTGTGGTTTTTTAAAAATCCAAAAACAGTTTGAAGGTCATCGATATTTTTACTCTCAAAACGAAATTTTTCATCCATGTATTGTGATTTTCCCTTAAAGCCTGATTCTTTAATAAGTCGATTCACAACTTTTACAGTATCTTTATCAAAACCAGCGGCCAGGGTCAGGGTCATTTTTTTCATTTTCATCCCTGTTGCCTGAATCTCGGACTCTTTCATTCCTTTTAGTCCAATTCCTCTTTTCCCCATACTTGTTCTTAGAATATCAAGAAGTGCTTTCACTTTGGTATCATCCTCTGCTCGCAGTTCTATGATTTTATCTTTTGGTTTATATTCAATTTTTGCTTCTGAGCCTTTAAAATCAAATCGACCATTGATCACTTTTTCGGCATTAACAATCGCATTTTGAAGTTCCATTTCATTTACTTTTGAGACCATATCAAAGCTAGGCATAAGTTTATCCTTTTATCTTACTTGTCCATTTCCTGTGACTAAAAATCTCGTCGTTGTCATTTCTTTCGCTCCCATTGGGCCATAGGCATGAAGCTTTGAGGTCGATATGCCAAGCTCTGCACCAAGTCCCAATTCACCTCCATCATTAAAGCGAGTTGAAGCATTAACCATAATCGCGGAAGAGTCGAGGGAATTGATGAAGGTTTTGATATTTCCTTCGTCCTCTGAGATGATGGCTTCAGTGTGATGGGAGGAATATTTCTTTATATGATCGATTGCTTCTTGAGTAGATGAAACTAATTTAAAGGAAATAATTTTATCCAAATACTCAGTTTCGTAGTCTGATTCTTTTGCTGGAATAATGGCCGAATTGATAGTTAGGGATTTTTCACATCCTCTGATCTCAACTTGTTCTTTTAAAAGAGCCTCAATAATTTCCGTCACAAAGGGAGAGTTTTTATGAATAAGAAGAGATTCAACAGCATTGCACACTCCTGGTCTTTGAACTTTGGAGTTTAAAATGATCTTTGTTGGATTGATGGATTTTTCATCAACATAAATGTGACAAAGACCTTTGTCATGAGCAACAACTGGCATTGTGGCGTGAGCTCTTACAAATCTTATCAACTCACTTCCCCCTCGAGGGACCATGAGATCAATATAATCATGAAGTTTTAATATCTTCATCACATCTTCACGAGTCTCTATCAAAGACAGAGACCCTTCAGGGAGAATATCTTTAGTTGAATTTAGTGCAATATTGAATAGGATTTTATTAGAAAAACTTGCTTCTTTTCCACCTTTTAAAATCATTGCATTACCTGATTTAATGGCCAGAGATATTCCATCGATGACGACATTTGGTCTTGACTCAAAAATCATCCCAATGACCCCAATTGGGATTCGATGTTTTTCAATCATCAGTCCATTTGGTCTTACGAATTTATCTTCCCTAATCCCAACGACTTGAGGAAAATTTGCAATTTCTCTTACACTTTTTGCCATCGATTGAAGACTCTTTTCATCTAAGCGAAGCCTATCTTTCATGGCGCCAGAGAGATGTAATTGATCGGCACTAAGAAGATCTTTTTTGTTTTCTTCGATAATTTGTTGTGTTTGGTCTTCAAGTGAATCGGCCAAATTAAGTAGAGCGACTTTTCTTTGCTCTTCACTCAGAGAGATTAATTTTAATGAAGCTTCTTTCGCCAATTTTGCCATTGATTCTAGATTCATTTTTTCTCTCCAAGCGAAGCCTCTCTTAAAGAAAGATTATCTTTATGAATGGCAACGTTCGATGGTGCTCCTAAAATAATTGAATTGATTTCAGATGATTTTTTTCCTTTGATAAGATCAAGTTCCTTATCACTAAATTCAGAAATTCCTACTCCAATAAGTTTATTTCTAAATTTAATTTGAATCACATCACCTCTTCTAAATGGCCCATGGACTTTTTTTATCCCAACCGGCAGAAGAGAATTTTTTCCTTGAACAAGTACATGAGCGCATCCTTCATCTACAACGATCCATGCTTCATTTTTAACAAGTGTTGAAACCCAAGATTCTCGAGAAGATTTGATTCTCTTTGGATTACCTTTAAAGAGTGTTCCTCCATCACGACTTAGTAGTCTTGTAAGTGAATGAGGTTTAAAAAATGAACCAATATAAACATCAATACCAAGTGGTGTAAGTTTTCTCACGGCCTTAAGTTTAGTATCCATCCCGCCTCGGCCGACAGATGTCTTTTCAGAAAAAGTGATATGGGAAAAATCATCTTTATAATCAATTTCTTTAAATTGAATCGCATCAATTTCTTTGGGATTTTTATTATAAAGTCCATCCGCCTCGGTGAGAAGAAGAAGGGCCTCGGCATCACTACTTTGAGTAATAAGTGCTGCTAGTTGATCATTATCTCCAACAGTTATTTCTTCAAAAGAAACAGTATCATTTTCGTTAATAATGGGAATGATCCCATTACTTACCAAGCGACTAAGAGTATTTCTAATATTGAGAACTCTTTTATGATTTTTAAAATCCTCATGGGTCACAAGAACCTGAGCACAGGTAATTTTGTGCTTTAAAAAGGCCTCAATGTATTCTTTCATCAGCAGAGGTTGACCAACGGCCGCGCAGGCCTGTTGATAGGAGATCATCATTTTTTTTTCTTCTGGTTTTTGAATATATGATTTCCCAGTATTAATGGCCCCAGAACTGACAAGAATGGGTGAGTAGTTTTGTTTTTGAAGCTGAATGATCTCTTCAACTACCTTATCTATTTTCTCTCGGTCAACTCCACCTTTTTCATTTGTGACGGCCAGAGATCCGAGCTTAATCACGATTTTTTTATTCATGGAAAGATCATCTCCGGCACATGATCCGGCACAACCAGTGGGGCTTCAGTGAGGCGAACAATTTCCTCAACACTGACACCAGGGGCCCGCTCTAGGAGATGAAATTTGCCTTCCTTAAGTTTTAAAACAGCAAGATCAGTCACAACAAGTCCTACACAATTAACCCCTGTTAATGGAAGAGAACATTTTTTTAAAATTTTTGAAGCACCATCTTTAGATGCATGAGACATGGCAACGATAATGTTTTCGGCACCAGCAACTAAGTCCATTGCTCCTCCCATGCCTTTAACAAGTTTTCCAGGGATCATCCAAGAGGCAAGGGATCCCGTGGCATCGACTTCAAATGCCCCAAGAACAGTAAGATCTACGTGGCCACCTCTAATCATGGCAAAAGAATCTGCCGAAGAAAAAAAGGCTGACCCTTTAATCACAGTTACAGTTTGTTTCCCTGCATTGATTAAATCAGCATCCACATTTTCTTCAGTCGGAAATTCTCCCATTCCAAGAATGCCATTTTCTGATTGAAACATGACCTCAATTCCTTGAGGAATGTGATTTGCAACAAGTGTCGGGATGCCGATTCCAAGATTGACGTAGTAGCCGTCTTTAAGCTCCTTCGCAATTCTCATCGCTATTTGATCTCGTGAAAGTGCCATAAATTATCCTTATTTTTTAATCGTTCTTTGTTCTATTCTTTTTTCAAAACTACCTTTGATCACTCTATCTACATAGATTCCAGGAACATGAATGAAATTTGGATCAAGTTCCCCAGGGGCAACAATTTCTTCAACTTCAACAACTGTGATTTTTCCGGCCATCGCAATCATCGGATTAAAATTCATCGCCGTTTTTCTGAAAATAAGATTTCCAAATGTATCTGCTTTCCAGGCCTTGACGAGTGAAAAATCGGCCTTTGGAAAGGCCTTCTCAAGAATGTAGGGCCTATCGTTAAAAACTTTTACATCTTTTCCTTCTGCGATTTGAGTTCCATATCCCGTGGCGGTGAAAAAGCCAGGAATGCCAGCTCCTGCTGCCCTAATTTTTTCTGCCAAAGTACCTTGAGGAGTGAGCTCAAGTTCAAGTTCACCAGATAGAACTTGTTTTTCAAAAAGAGCATTCTCTCCCACATAAGAGGAGATCATTTTTTTTATTTGTTTTTTTTCAAGTAAAAGTCCTAATCCAAAACCGTCAACTCCAGCGTTATTTGAAACACAAGTTAAGCCTTTGGTTCCTAGTTGCTGAATTTTTTTGATAAGGTTTTCCGGAATACCGCAAAGTCCAAATCCACCAACCATTAAAAACATATTATCGTTTAGCCCTTTGAGTGCATCTTCATAGTTATGAACAACTTTATTAAAACCTGCCATGAGGGACTCCTTTTTTTTAAAATGTTACCCTATACCTTTTGATTAGCCAAAAGGTATGGAGTAACATTTTTGTATGAAAAAATTGATGAATTCTTTTGCTAAAATTTGTGAGTCATTTATTCCCGATGCCTTTATTTTTTGTCTCCTTTTGACACTAATTGTCTTTGGTCTTTCTTCTTTTTTTACTCCTCATACGGGAAAGGAACTTATTGGCTTTTGGGGAAGAGAATTTTGGGGCCTTGGACAGTTTTCTATGCAGATGATTTTTGTACTCGTCACAGGACAGGTACTTGCTTCAACTAAACTAGTTAACTTTTGTCTTCAAATCTTTATCAAAAAAATGCACCACCCCGGTATTGCTTTAGTTCTTGTTTCTTTAATTTCTCTTCTTACTTGTTGGCTCAATTGGGGATTGGGTTTGATGATCTCTGCGATTTTAGCAATAGAGGTGGGAAAAAAGATTAAAACGCTTCATTTTCCACTTCTTGTGGCAACAGCTTATTCAGGTTTCATCATTTGGCACGCAGGTCTTTCTGGATCAATCCCTTTAAAAATTGCCGGAAAAGATGATATCCTTCAGAGGTATTTTCCTGATCTTTCATTTCCGTTAGATGAAACCATATTTTCTTCATTCAATATAGCAATTGTCCTCACCATATTTTTTGTCTTTCCTGTCACGGCATTTATTCTCTGGAAGCTTGTGCCATCGGAGGAAAAGAGTTTTGAGTTAAAAGAAGAAGAATTCAGCCCTGATGTTGAAATTAAGCTTTGGTCATTTGAAAATGGCCCTCTTCTAACATTGATCATTGGTGCCCTTTTTCTGGTCAATCTCCTCGTAGATAAGTCTCCCTTTGATATTAATAAAATGAATTTTCTTTTTTTAACTCTGGCATTTATTTTTCATGGTACTCCAAGAAGATTTCTCAATTCTTTCCAGAAGGCCTTTAAAAATTCGAGCGGAATTGCTATTCAGTTTCCTTTTTACGCTGGAATGATGGGGATGATGCAGTCATCAGGACTTGTCGAAATTTTCTCTCAATTCATGATGAATTTGAGTACTCCGTCTACATTCCCACTACTGAGTTTTTTAAGTGCTGGAGTGGTTAATATTTTTATTCCCTCGGGTGGAGGTCAGTGGGTCGTTCAGGGTCCGGTTCTCTTGAAAGTGGCCAAAGACATGGCCTTGGATCCTGCTAAAATTTCTATGGCCATTGCCTGGGGAGATGCTTGGACCAATCTTATTCAGCCATTTTGGGCAATTCCAATACTGAGTTTAGCTGGTCTTCGTTTAAAAGACATTATTGGTTATTGCTTTATCTATCTTCTTGTTTCTGGAGTCGTGATATCAGCGTTCTTTATGTGGTTCTAAAGCACTTTGCGAGTAATGCTTATAGATTCCAATCATAGCAAGTCCACTGATCCAATGCCAAAGAGCATGGCCTTGAGAGAAAAGTCCATGCTGGGACGGGTCGCACCAGAGTTTTGTGTGATCTGCTAACGAAAAGGCAAGTGCCACAGTTAGAAGAAATAGGCTTCCTACAAACCACCCATAGTTAACTTTAGTTCTTTCTCTGGCTAGATACTCACTAAATACAATAAGAATAGCACCTACAAGCATAATAAATTGAAATTTGATGTTCATCAGATACAACACATGAACTAGAGCTGTGTTAACAGCAATAACCACGGCCATATAGATCCATAGATGAGATCTTTTCATTTTCTCCATTCGGATTAGATTAAAACCAGTTGTCCATCCAAGGAGAAAAAACATCCCCACAAAATCTAAAACTTGAGTGCCATAAAAATTACTCAAATGGTAGATAAACGAAAATCCACCCATAATGAAAATAACAATTGGAAACTTTTTAAGTATGGAATGATGTTTATTTTTGTAGGCGAGATAAAAAATAATCAAGGTTGAAATTAAATAAGCTGCATTTGACCAAGCATTTGCAGGCTCAGAAATCCAAGAACAAATTGTTTCTTCACACCATTTAATATTCGGAGAGCCCATCGATTCAGCAAATGAATGCCATGGACAACCTTGCGGATGAGGATTTGGGTAGAAACTCATGGTTTAAAAATCCTGAATTTGGTTGACTAGTTCTGGATGATCAATAAAAGGATTACGAACTAATTGAACGGCAGCGATTGCTTCGTGACGCTCAAGCTCTTGGCCATCAATTGGATCATTTTCATGCCATTTTCTAAGCACTCTTTCTTCATTGGCACTGATTGGAAGTTGATATCTAACAGAGAAATAAAAAAGCGCCCTTGCCACATTTCCTTTGTGAATTGCAGGAGGAGTGAAAATCATTCCACCTCTTTGAACGCCTAACTTTGAATCATCACAGTCTTCAACATTCAGTTCGTTATGGCCATCTCCTACTTCACCAAATTCGTGATTCGCTCTTCTATTATTTGCAAGAGAATCAGTTAAAAAGAGGTGGTGTAGATCTGATTTTTGAATTTCTTTTTCAAAGCGTGATGTAAATTTACTTTGTGGCCAAGTGTGCTCGATATTAACTTCGCTACCCATATGGGATACATCATCAACACTTCTAAAGTAGAATTTTTTTCCACAGTACACATCCTCAACAAACATTCCTCTCATGTCAGTTTGTTTATAGAGGGCACCAAAAAGAACTCTTCGAGCTTGTGTATAACCGATGCTCTGATGAGAGTAGCAATTTCCAGAAACACAAACGGTGGAAATGATATCAAAATTTTTAGGACTTGGAGAATGTTGGGAGTTTAATATTTTAAAAAGAGATTCTTTTGATATTGAACTTTTTGATTTGTAAAAGTCACTTCCATAATAAGAGAACTGATTCGAGCCTAGGCGCTCATCTATTGAAGCAAAACTTATTTGAATCAAACAAAGAGCAAAAAAAGCTAAGGCCAGTTTCATGGATTCTCCTTCGTAGTGGTTTAATCCTATTTTCATGAAACTTAATTGTCACTTAATTTTTACTAATATGTTCAACTATTCTTTAAAATAAATAACGCTAGTTGTTAGATGTTTGAATTTTCTTGGTTTCTTAGGTAAAAAAATACTTTTTCTAAAGCAATTTTTAGAGATATATTTAACGGGTGCCTCGTTGCGTCATAGTGTGGTTGAAGACTTAAAATTCTTTTTGCCCAAATGGCCATGATAGGAGTATGGGGAGGTGGTTCAGATTGCAACTGATAAGCTCTCATTGGATAGGATTCTTTAATGAGCTTACATATTGATAGAGTGGTATCCTGTTTTTTACCCAGGTATCCAGCAACTCCAAACATTCGACAAACAGCAGGACGTTCAGTGTAAAAAGAGCATTTTGTGCCATTGAGTAAAATACAGGATTTTCCGTCCGAATTTTCTAAATTTTCATATATTTTGTCTTCAATACCGAGTTCAAAAATCTTAAACGCAAGTGGAATCATCTCTAACCAAGTGGCTTCAATGTCTGGATTAAAGCAACATTGGCAACAATCGGGCAGGCAAGGGAGATTGGACTCCTTTTGAAAGGATAAAAATGTTGCACTCATTTCTTCGTAAACATTTTGTAATTGGAGAGAAAATTCTTTAAGATCCATAGTATGACTCAATTTTATTTTACCCTGACAAATCCAGAAGTTGATTCCCTTTTCAAGGCCGAAGTTCTTCTAAGATACCCCCAACTAAGGATGAGTTACAATCGTCCTGGGTTTTATACCTTTAAATCAGAGGTTGATATCTCTTATCAACCCCAATTTGCGAGAGTATCTGGTATCTCATTAGGAAAATATAAATTTGATCAATTGAATTTTTCAAGGGCCTGGGCGTGGAAATATTCTGATGAGTTAGAGCTTCCAAGTACTCTCAAAGAAATTTCTGACAAAACAATTTATAAAATCGGAGAAAAGGTCACTCTGATTATGATGCTTGCCCAGGATGAGTTTTGGGTGGGGGAGTACGTCTTAAGATCTCATCACTTTCAAACCCCAGGAGAGGTGAGTTCAATTCTTCAAATGCAGACGCCTTCCAGGGCGTATTATAAAATAGCTGAAGCTTTTGAGTCCTTTGATTTACCTTTTAGTGATGATGAAATTGTATTGGAATTAGGGTCTGCTCCGGGAGGAGCGAGTCAATTTTTACTTAATCAAGGAATGAAAGTCGTTGGAGTTGATCCTGCAGATATGGATGAGATGATTTTAAAGAATAAAAATTTTAAACATCTTCGTCGTGCTTTTGAGACAATTGAATCAGTTGATATTCCCTGGGAGATTGATTGGATTGTTAGTGATGTGAACCTTCCACCGGCGGTGGTTTTGGGGCAGGTCCATCGATTTCTTAAATTTTTAAATCCAAGAGGAGTCGTCCTTACGCTTAAAATGAATGAAGCAAAATATCTCAACCTATTAGATAAGTTTGTTCAAGACTTTAGACGTCAGGGGTTTAAAAAAGTTGAGCTTAAGTATTTGCCTTCACATAGGAAAGAGCTTGTTCTTATAGCTCTCCATTCATAAATCCTTGAGGAAAGAATTGACCATGCGGATCGTGCTTTGCTTTTAGTGCCTTGAAAACTTTTAACTGGTTTTCTCCATGAAATTTTTTGATGTATTTTTGTTTGATAAGTCCAATTCCATGTTCGGCGAAGGGAGAGCCCTGCCACTGATAAACTTTTTGATAGAGATCTGAGAATATATTTAAGCAATTATCTGTTTCATCTTTTTTAGGCATAAAATTAAAATGAAGGTGAGCATCCCCAAAATGTCCAAATAAACAATAATTGACACCTATTTTTGAGGCCTTTTTGTAAAAATTGATTAAGTCAGCAAAATGATCCTGGCCAACTTGGACATCGGTGCCTACTTTTACGACTCCCATCATTGAGTTTCTTTCAAATATGGCACGAGGAACACCGGCCCTAATGTGATGAAATTTATTCTCATTAATTTCAAAGACGTTTTCTGGACTTGTCTGCTCTAACTGACAGAGAACATTTTCAAAAATTTCTTCAAAAGATTCTGTTTCAATTTCAAGAAAAATGACGTCTTGATTGATCCCAAGTCTTTCATCAGGCTTTAAATAATTCATGCAGTTTGAATCAAGGAGCTCACATGAAAAAATTTTCCCACGATGATTTTGAACAGCTTGAAAAATTTCAAAATGAGGTGAAAAATCTTCTTCCCATTTTGGAAGGAGGAGAAAAACATAGGTCACTGATACATCGGATGTTGTTTCAATTTCAAGCTCAGTAATGACTCCCAACTGACCTTCGGTTCCAATCAACATATCGGTCGATTTTTCAAAGCGAGGGTAGGGGGCATTTTTGAAATCAGAATATTTCTTAAAATCATCTTGATACTGCTTAAGCCCCTCCGTTTCAGGGAAGGCTTCGTCACGGGATAAAGTTTTTTCTTCTCCATTAAAATCAAGATATTTTAAGCTAACGACTTGAGACCTCATGGTGCCAAAACCAAAGCACCGCTCACCAGTGCATGAGGTTGCTACTCCCGCAGTTACAAGTGCTAATTGTTCTGTTGGAGATGTTTTAAGATTTCTCCCTTTCGATTTAAGGTATTTCTTTGCCTCTTCCCAAGAGACGGCACCTTTAATGATAAGATTTCCATTTTCTTTCAAATGCATTTCCGCGGGTAATTTTGAAAGATCACAGAGATAATAATCTTGTTCATTTTTTAATTTTAAATACTCAGTTAATTTATCATAGGGAATGACTGTCGAGGTCTTTGAGGAGAAATAAAAGCTCGGCAGATGAGTCTTTAAATGTTGAGATAAATCATTGATGTTATAAAAGGTTTTTTGGATAATTCCCATAGATACTCACTTTTTTATTAACTATTTTAACTTTTTTTTAAAGGAGAGGCCATGGAGGTTGTAGTAGTTTTAGGGGCTTCAAGTGATCCTCAAAGATATTCCTACAAAGCAATTGAATTATTAAAAGAGTTTGGGCACCGTCCAATTCCTGTTCATCCTAAGGAAACTCAAATTCAAGGATTTAAGGTTTATCCATCACTCCCAAGTGTTAAAAATGAAGGAATCAAGATTGATACTTTAACTGTTTATTTAAGGGCCGAGCTTTCTGCGGGTCTTGAAAAGGAAATACTCGAATTAAGCCCTAAGAGAGTGATCTTTAACCCAGGGGCCGAAAACTTCGATCTTGAAGAAAAGCTTAAGAAAGCTGGTATTAAAACAGAGAATGCTTGCACTCTAGTTTTGCTTAGAACACATCAATTTTAATCTT
>JACCDO010044932.1_pt1 | contig 26426 bp, 26 predicted proteins | sample 7446101 | NCBI WGS metagenome assembly JACCDO01 (sample SAMN15323440, study PRJNA562643) | freshwater metagenome | isolation source: river surface water | place: USA:Blue River Watershed | collected 2017-08-16 | reverse complement strand
GGTTGGATAACTGAGGCCATCTTCCAGAGTTCCGCATCCGTATCTTTGACAGCTTCATCACCTTCTACAGTCGTCTCTTTTGTAGATGCACGACGCCATCCATCAAAGGTTGTGCGACGCCATGACGCACGCCACTGAAAATCCTCTGCATCATCTCCATCCGCCACAAAGTTAATTGTGCGCTGCTCGCCCTTGGCTTGCGCCATTACACTTTGCATTGTACGAAGCCAAATCAGCTTATAAATGTTGCGGTCTTGCTGCATCCAGTCCTCTGTCGCAGGGAGTTCAATCATAGACATCTTTGTAGGACGAATGGCTTCATGAGCCTCTTGCGCCTTCACCTCCTCTTTTACTTTGTCCTTTGCCGTCTTCTTTGGTTTCTCCATAGCAGCCGCAACATAATGTGCGCCATACTTTTCAGTGACAGCCTTTCGCGCCTCTGCCGCAGCCTCTTCAGACAGCACTGCCTTATCCGTACGCATATAGGTAATATACCCTGCTTCATACAGATGCTGCGCAATTTGCATCGTGCGCTTCGGATTGCAGCGATAGAGTGTTGAGGCCATTTGCTGAAGAGTACTTGTAATAAGAGGCAGTGGAGGGGACTCTGACCACAGCTTTGTTTCAGCCGTCAGAACCTTTCCATTCGGCTCCGTGTGATGAATCTCCAGATAGGTACGTGCATTCTCTTCATCCTCTAGCTCGTCCGTCAGAAAGGCATCCCAATGCTGACTCTCCTGTTTTCCAGCAAGGGACCATTGACCACTGATTTTCCAACTGCTACTGCTCTTGAAGTCTGTAATCTGCGCTTCACGGTCCGCTACGAGACGCAGCGCAGGGGTCTGGCACCGACCCGCTGAAAGAGCTGGACCAACAGATTTCCAAAGAAGTGGGCTAATTGTGAATCCGACCATCATATCCAGAATGGCCCGCGCTTGCGCGGCATTTACTTTGTTCATATCCAAGCGGCGCGGCTTGTCAACTGCCGCCTTCACTGCGGTCTCTGTAATTTCATGAAAGACCGCACGAGGTGTAGTCGCAGGGTCAAGCTTGAGCAAGAGACAAACGCTATAGGCAATCAGTTCACCTTCTCTATCATCATCTGATGCAAGGTAAATCGTCGTCGCATTCTTCGCAGCCTCCTTGAGTTGCGCAACTGTCTTGGCCTTTTCCTTAATTGTCTCCCACGACGCCTCAAAATCGCGGTCAATTCCTACTGCATCAAGGTCTTCCTTCAGACGACGAATATGGCCGAGCGATGCAATAACTTTCCAGCCAGAGCCAAGGAATCCCTGGATTTTGCCACACTTGGCGGGCGATTCTACGATAACTAGATTTGCCATTTATGAATGTCAAATCTAGACTGGGTAAACTGTATCAATTTTTTGTCCAGCACTTGTCTATTCCTCATCAAAATCGCAATAAAAACACATAGTATAACAAAAAATCATATCAAGAAATCCCCATGAATCATTTTTAGTTTGCCTCTCCTCTTCTTGAGGCCTTGTCAAACGTTGATTAGGATGTACTCGTATACTCTTTTTGGGTTTTCTATTCATACATACCATTGTATACGTACTAATTTATTAACTGTAGCCTCTATTTTTTAAGCAGTTGGCAGTCTAAAGTAAATTATATCACACATAAAGTTGCCGAGCCTACACTAGGAGGATGGCAGCCGCCACACGAAATCAAACAAGCATAGAGGGTGCACTCTATGACCTCGTCGCAAGAGGCGCAAAAGACACATATTTTATAAAAGATGATAAGGAATCTGCACACCCATTCCAATGGACCTATGAGCGATGGCCCGCAAGTCTTCCAGAAGAGCGCTGGACAAATCCGCTCAATGAACCCCGCTTTGGACAGCGGTGCGAGTTTGAGTTTGACTTGCCAGGAGATGTTTTAATGGAGGCTTCTATTGTCATTGACCTTCCTACATGGCTCCCGCCAGAAATGGCACAGTACAATGATACAAGCAATACATACGCAGATGGTAATTCTAATAAGGTCTATGGGTATACAAACGGTGTCGGCTACTTTTTATTTGAGAAGATAGAGATTTATCAAGACAAGATTCTCTTACAGGAAATCAGTGGTGATAGTCTCTATGTCTCACAGCTCACACGGTCAAACTGGAATCAGGGATTCTTGACCCAGAAACTCGCTGGAATTCATGCTGGAAATCGGTTGGGTGTTATGCGAAATGCAACACCTGGCCGCTTAGAAATTCCTGTACCGATGATTGGCTGTAGTTTTCCTGGCGATCGTGGCCTCCCTCTCGGCGGTCTCCGCCTCCAAACATTTCGCCTTCGTCTAACCTTGAGACCCCTGGAAAAACTCGTAGAATGTTCCATTCCTGAAGTGAATCCTGCACCTTGGACCAAAACATTTACACAGCAACGCAGTGATATGCCGACCATTACTGCGGCAGCGGTTGACCGCCAACAAATTGGCCAACCGACACTCTTCTTGCGCACAAAGCAACTGTATTTGCTCAATGAAGCACGCGAGGCACTTGTCAATGAAACAATTGAAGTTCCCTATATTCGGTACTTTAACAATGTATTTAGCACAAATCAACTGGATTATACACCCATTGACCGCGGTGGCACTGCTATAATTACAAAGCGCCTTGATGCAAACTATACAGTGGAGCGTATTATAACCTACTTCAGAAATCAAAGCGAGGTCGCCAAGAATCGTCTCTGGAATTTTACCAATGACAATCCAGCGGTTCCTGATGGGCAGTTTTACAGCAGTATGAAACTTATTATAGCAGGTCAAGACCGCGAAGGTGCGTGGGACCCTTTTGTCTGGCAAAATGTGATACCTGATGCGAAAGAGGAACGTAGCCCTGCGGCCAATATATGTACAATGAATTGGAGCCGTGGATGGCGTATTGAAGATGAGACTCCCGCACAACGCGAGCCAACGGGTGGTATCAACTTCACTACTGCGGACCGTCCTCAACTTAATGTGACTCTTACAGATATTCTTCCAGACCCTGTACTCGGATATAAACAAGCAGAGATGTTTAGTATTTGCGAGAGTTGGGCTCTTTATAGAATCCGCCGAGGCCGCGGTGGTTTAGAATACGCAAACTAACACTGGGGTCTGGACTAACATGTATTTAAAAAAACCAGTTAGTCACAACCGCTTTCCCAGCGGTCTAAGAAACTTATATCCTATCTCACAGAGTGGGCAGTCTGAATGAATCTCAATTCATCAAGACCGCTTGGGGACAGCACAACTGTGCTGGATTTGGCAGACCGTGATGAAATGGACGATGACATGTTCCCCCTGAATGCAACAAAATCGTGGTTTACACGAAATTCGGACCGTCGCTACTTGAACTTTTCACCCGTCATTCAAGAATTTGTCCATAAAGGTTCTGCAGAATTTGGTGGTCGTCTTGTTTTTGAAATTGGTGCGGTGAAAGCATGTGACCTACTTTTTACTGTTGCCTTACAAGTACGCCTCGGCCACTGGCTTCCAGATAGTATTATTGAAGCACTTCAGAATGGTACATACACATATGCGGATCCATCCAAGGCGTGGTATTACGCAAATGCACTTGGCATGGCAATGATTGCCAAAGCTGAATTTATGTTAGACGACCAAGTTCTTGAAACGGTGGATGGTGACTTTACAAATATTTTTGGCCTATTATTTTCAGATATTAATACACAATTTGGCGCAGGAGTAGATGCATTTGCTCGCTTGCCTATCGTGGAACTAAATCCATCTTCATACTCTGAAACACGCGTCTTTCCAACCACAAACGGATTCATTTCAGCAATTCTACCCTTTAGCTTCCAACGCATCCGCTTGCGGAATGGGTTTCCTCTTGCGTCGTGCCGCGAGGGAACTGTCCGTGTCGCAATTACTCTGCGGCCGTTCAATGAATGTGTCCGTATAGCCGATGGAATTCGTACAGGATGTAATGAGACGCCACTTGGAAAAGTATTTACATTTAATACGGGGTCTATTCCTGCTACAGTGGATGTAACAGCATCTTCTACTGTTCCTCAGTTCACAGATGCGCGTCTTGTAACCTATGGCATGATGGTTGAGGGTAAATTGCGCCAAGCAATGATTCATGCACCCTTTGACCGCATGTATCGCGAACTTCAGACATTCCGTTTTACAGAGCCCAAAAAATATGTTATCAATACTCCTAGCAATGGCGTAGTCCGTCTCCAACTCCCTATAGAAGTGAATGGGCCTGTTGAGGAGTTTATCTGGTTTATTCGGCGCAAGGCTGTCGGCGTCAATAATGAATGGACCAATTACAGCAATCGTGTAGAATCTGAAATTTTTGCAGATAACTCGGATATTTATTATCCGATGCAGAGTATGCTTGTAAGTGCCAATATACAAGTGAATGGGATTAGTTTAATACAAGCAGAGGGTGAGTTTTTCCGTCGTGAAGTAGCCAAGAGACATCGCGGCGGAATAATAGCCTATAGCGCGTTTGTATATGGCTACTCCTTTGCACAGAATCCTGGGCGACAGAATCCGAGTGGCTGGATGAATGCGAGTCGCTCTACCGACGTACGCATTCGTATGGACATTCGGCCACCGCCTCCTGATACAAATGATCCAGATACAATTGATATGGAATTTGAAGTCTGTATTTTTAGCCTCGCAATGAATTGGGTGCGCTTTGAGAATGGAATTGTCAACAAGGTGTTTAGTTCTTAATCAGGTGTCTCAAGGGCTTAGAAGAGTTGTACTATAGATACTTAATAAAAAGAATGGCCTCGCGCAACTGGTCTGCAATTGAACTTGGTCGCTGGAAGGAACTTCAAGACTCTCTTGCACTTAGTGCAGAAATCCTTATTAAAGAATACACACGGTCCGGTACGATTTCTCCCCAGCATTTTTCTGCACTTTTTCGCAATGCCGAAAATCACTGTCGCAGTCATATCTTTGGAGTATATATAAAACTTCCAAAGCACGTCCGTGATGAACTACGCGCTGACATTGGCGAACTCTTTGAGACGCGTCGTATGAGTTATGCTGAAAAATACGAATGGCTTGTTATGTTTGCTATTTATCTTCGCGATACGGAGGACCTCGTTTGGTCTTGCCTTGGGGGATTTTGAGGCGCACAGACTAGACCAACGAACATTTCAAAATGCTCCTTTGCTGCGCCCGCTGAATTAAAATGTCCAGCGGTCTAAACCCACAGAAGCCAACATTCAGTTAGGATGGTGGCCTCTTTGGTCCGCTTGTTACACAGTGGTCCACAAGACCAACGATTGCTTCCAAAATCAGGTCCAAAAGATGTTAGTGCCTACGTACGTGTCCTCGTACGTGCTGGCCGTATGACAACACAATGGCATCGGTTAGATTTCCAACAAAAACCCCAGTTTGGACAGCAGGCCTTTTGTGAGTTGCCCACAAAGGGTGAACTTCTTACACGACTCTATTTGGTCACAACGATGCCCGATATTTACTCGCCACAGGTTGCGGCAATTGCAGCAGCAGGTGGTGAGGCCAACTTTGCAGGTCCCCGCTTTGGTTGGACAAACTCGCTCGGCCATGCCCTCGTCCAACAAGCAACTCTTGACATTGGCGGCGCGCGCATTGAAACACTTGACTCACGCCTCTTGGAAGTTATGGATGAATATGATACACCTCTTGAGAAAGTTATCAATTTAAATACACTTATCTGTCGCAAACAAAATGGATTCACAGAACGGTCTTTTGGAAATGCGGCAACTCCGCAACAGGTCGTTGTACCGCTCCCGTTCTGGTTTAGTCGTGGGGACCTCGGTGCAGCACTCCCTGTAGATGCCATCCATGTTGACCAGATTCGCGTTGGAATCCAATTCCGACCTATTACGGGCGTCTATTACACACAATCACGTGCTCCTGCTACGGCGGTAGTGCCTACAACGGAGGGGTCTGCCTTGTGGCCTCTTCTCGGCAGCCAGTTCTATACAAAAAATCCTCCACAACAAGTTGTACCAGGATTGTATACAACTGGAGGCGAACCAATTAATGAACTTCTTTCGGTGATTCCAGGTGTTCAAATACCCCAACGCCTAGACTTGGGCGATACATACTTGCTCGCTGAATATATTTACTTGGACAAACCCGAGGCAAATCGCTTCCGCCTTGCCAATATTGAACTCCCAATACCCCAACACTATCAAATAGAACCCCGTGATACAAAAGGTTTCCGCGATATTACAATTCCACTTGAACTTCCCAATCCTACACGCCACTTGTTTTTTATGGCACAGAATTACAATGCAATTCCTTATAATGCACCATTCTTAGCTACACGCGACTTATCTGGCGTCGGCGTTAGTCATGCGCCTTGGTGGCCAGATTGCAGTGGTTTATTTGCTGGAGTTCCTGGATACCTCGTTCCTGGATTCAGTACACGCGGCTCTGAGCCCATTACAAGTATAGAAGTTCTTTACGAAGGCAAATACGTTCGTACAAGTACTGAGAATTGTGCCCTCTATCGCAGCATTCTACCATCTCTAGAAGAGCGTAAGTCACCATGGCATAATCGGTATATGTATGCTATACCATTTGGAGTCCAAGCAGGATATTATCCACCGACGGTGCCAATGGGTCAAACAAATATGAATCGGATTATGAAGAAAGAGGTACGACTCGGTATTGCAGGTAGGGGTGGTGTTCCACAACGACTCTGGATATACATGTGGGCCGAAACATACAATATCCTAAAAATCTATGGTGGTCGCGCGAGCATCTTATTTGGGTATTAAAGAGTTATACTATATACTATACAACAGATGAAGTTCCAATTATTCAAACCACAGTTTGAATGTATGAGTAATAATTTTGGCAGTGGTCATGATTTTTTATCAATGATTTTTGAACCATCAAAAACAGATGTATCTATATGTGAAGAAGATGATAAGAAAATACCCATGGCGATAGTTATTTTTGGATGTGCTACAATTCCAAAATACAAGCAGGAGATTCTTACCATTCAAGAAACATGGGGTCTTGATGCTAAACGAGCTGGTATTCCCTATTACTTTATTTTAGGAGAAGAGCCGACTGATTTACAATGTCCAGAATTTATTTATTTAACAGGTGTTGATAATACATATGAATCGGCAAAATACAAACAGTTCTTAGGACATTTGGAAATTTGTAAACGCCATAATCCTGATATAGTTTTTATTTGTGGTACAGACACATTTGTAAATATTCCTAAGCTTATTCAAGCTTCTCAGACATTCAATCCTGAAGTACCATACCTAATAGGAAATGATGGATTTCATAAGCAATTTGGACCTCTTGATGCTGATTTTTTGAGCGGCGGCGGCGGTTTACTCACAACACGCGCTGCAAATCGTTTACTTATTCCATACTGTCTTGCCGTTTGTCAAAGTTGGACAGATGCATGTACTATCTTTCGGTCAGATCTAAGCGCTGCATCTGATGTTATTTTGAGCTTTCTTGCACATTATTTGAAGATTTCCTTTGTACAAGTGTATTCATTTTATCATGTCTCATGGAAATCTGTAGATGCGGTTCAAGGTCCTATTCGTATAAAAGATATCACAACATGCCATATGATGTCACGTCAAGATTGCTTAGAGTTTTACGAAGTCTTACGAGCAAATAAATACTTTCTAGTATAAAATCAAAATACATAATTGAGCAGATTACATTTAGCTGGCGTGCCAGCCTTTCTCGGCAAAATAACATGAGCACGGCGATTCCAGCGGTGGAAATCAACATGACCAGACCAAGGCTCACCCGTCTTGACCCATTCACTGAATTTGGCCGAGAGCGCCTTGTATCCAGGGTCAGTATCTCCAATTCCAAGCTCTTGAATCTTGCGCAAAATCTCCATGCTCTCGCTCAAGCGCTCTTTGAGGGTTTTTTCTTGCTTTTCAGACGTAGACATTCTATGACTGAATAGCTGCTGCGTGGTTTAGACCTTGCTTAGTATTTTGGTGAGTGGGCAAAGCCCACAAACCCTCATGTTCTACGAACTTACGGGTGAGTGGATTTTATCCACAAACCCTCATGTTCTACGAACTTACGGGTGATGGAATCTCCGAGGGTAATTGTACATATCCAAATTTATCTTGAAGAGCATTACATGCATTTAACATTGGCCTCGCATTCGGTGTTGACGTTGTTCGTGGCATATATTTAATATAATGTGCATAGACACAATCATATAAATCATCTGTTTTAAAAAAATCCTTAAAACATACCTCTAGACAACTGTATATTTCTCTGTCACTCAGGATACGTGTATATGGTTCAACACGATGCCAGCATGATGGGGCAGTAGCCGATTTTGAAATTCCAACTGCAGATATATAGGCTGGACATGCTAAATCATCAATAAATATCATAGAGCGAATATCATAGGGTCTATCTGGAAATTGTTCTAAAATACGGTACCAGTGTTTGAGTATTATACCATTTGACAACTGAATATGGTTTGCAGGTCTACTCAAAATCATATTCACTACGTTATCTCCCATCAAATAACAAAACATATAAGCAATGCACAAGGGCACCGACCATAAAACGGGTAAGAAGTCGTCCTCCGTTTCTATATATGAGTCTGGTGGATGACCATCTTTTTGATTTGTGTACATAATTACAGTATCAATCTTGTTTTCCAGTTTTAGTTGTAAGATTGTTTGTAAAAACATACGAAGACCTGGTCGGAATACATGATTACGAATCATCCAGGTCCCGAGACGTTGTAAAATTGTAGCAACACAAGACATTTTGATATTCGGTATTTGATGAAGTGTATGTATGATTGCAAATAGAATAGCATATGACCCCGTAGTTTCGTCATTGTCTATAATAACAGCCCTTAATGGCGGCTTTTGGGCCATCTCTCACTATTCTATCGGTACTGTCGTTTACATTAGTTGCTCCTTCGCTTATCTGTTAATTCCTTGACATGTACTAAAATAGACTCGTCCCTCTTCCACTTGATTACCATATTCATAGGACGGATACTTGAAGAGTGTTGATGTATAAAATGTGGCGCAGCTACTTACATTGACACCTGGCTGGGTTGTCTGACTTTGAATGGCAAAGCCTTGGAATATAGTTGTTTGTTGCGTACGGCGGATTCGGTCACTCGCGTCCAAGGGCATTTCTCTAGTAATAGAATAGAATGGCGACAAGAGTTGTTCCGCCAGGATTTTCAGAGGATAGGGTATCTATTATTAATCCAGTTGCACTTATTGAGACACTTATTCGTCAAACTGGAGATATAAAACGAAGCGGAATATTCCGTATAAATCAATCTCCTCCAACATTTCAAAAGTATGGTGCAAATCTTCCTGCAAATATAAAAAATTCTCCTGGAATATCTCCCTCAACATATATTCAAATGTTATCAGAAGAAGCAGATCTTAATGATAAATCATATTTAGCAATCCCTACTGTAGAATCATTTACAAGAATATCTGCAAGTGGAAATAAAAATATATGTTGGTTTGACTCATTTTTAATGTGTATGAGCCCTTCCTACAGAAGTTTATCTCTCGCAAATAGACCTAAACTTATAAGTGGATTTCGTAATTGGTGTCGTCTAAGACAAGATAAAATACTTGAACAAATGCCATCATTCATGCCGCAAAATTTTGTAAATATTTTTAAAAATGATTTGGATACGTTATCTGGACCAATTGAAGCACATACAGGGTTTATGATTGCATGGTATTTTGGTGTAAATATTATATATTATATTTTAAATGACAAAGGCATATTTATATTTAATGATTCAATTATAAATTATCAGTCTCCTGATTGTAAAACAATCTTTATGATACATTCTGGCGGTATGACAGGTGGAGCACATTATGAACCACTCGGTATCCTTGGCTTAACAGACGACAATAAATATGATGAGAAAAAGAGCACATTTTTATTTGAGTGGACTGATCCGAGACTATGTAAATTACCAGGTAGGCCTGCGGAATGGACACAACCAAACTGTTCTATAACCCCCCCACTCGTAGTAAAAGGACAACTGGGTGGCCCAACATATTATGAAGGACAAGATAATGCTTTGAGTTGTGGTCGCCATGCACTTAATAATATGCTCCATCGTCCAAAATTTATAAAGGAGGGGGGTGTACTCTTAGATACTATCACAAAGGATCCTAATTTGAAAGAGGATGTTCAAATAAATCTTCCAAGAATATGTGAATTATATCAAACAGAAGTATTAAAACGGGTTGAAAACACAAATATAAATCTGTGTAAAGAAACTGAAGATTATGATTCTGTTATTTTAATCGCAGCACTTAATATTATTGGATTTGAAACAGTTCAATTAGATATTAACAACCTTCCCAAAAATGTAGAGGATAATACATATGGGTTTTTAATTAATTCTGGGCGTCACTGGGTATCTGCTACACGTGAAGGTGACACTTATATGTATTATAATTCTATTGCCCCTGATGATAATTCCAAAAATGCAATACCTTATCCAAATTTGTATACTGATATCAATAGAACAAAAAAAATATATGGTAGTAATATATCTGCCATTTTTAGAGTTATAAAAAAGGGTACATTTATTAATCCTGTGATTGAAATTGAAAAAACACTCAAGAAAAAAGAAGTGGAAGCTTCAAGTATAAATGTATTCGGAAAAAAGAAGAGCGATGTTATACAATTAATTAACGCTTCACCAACACTTAATGACGAATCTAAAGTATTTCTTATTGATTATATTGTTAAAATTGCAACTGGTATAGAACTACTAGAAGAATTTACTAAGATTTTTAGCCAAATTACAAATACGAATATAGAGAGTGTGAAAAAAAATAGTGATAAACCGACAAAAAATGTATCAGAAACATTTATTAAAAGATTACGAATCGCAATTGAGTCTAGAAAGAAACTCGCCAACGCAGCGGCGGCTGCACCTGCTGCTCCTGCTCCTGCAGCACAACCTGGAACTGTTGGTGATGATAAAAGAATTACGCTCAAAACGAATCCTACCCAAGGCAAACCAGCAATTGAAGTTGTAGTAGGAATTGGTGATAAAGTTAAACTTAAAAAAAATACGTTGAATACTGCTGGTAAATGTTTAGGCACCAACAAGTATGGTATGATAGGTACAATTGTTGGTATTGATAAAACAGATAAGAAAGGTCTTGTCGTAAGTGTAAATTGTAATGAGAAAGATGCTAAAGAAATAACTGGCGCATGGTATAAGATTGACGATTTGGAACCAGTCGTAGATGAAACTACGGTAGCTGCTGCTCCTGTTGGTGGCCGCCGCCGCAAGACACGCCGTTGCCTCAGTAGAAAGAAGCGCGTAACTCACAAGCGCAAACACAAACACAATCGCTGAGATAGCAGCATATCCATCTAAACAGCAAACAAATACCAATCATAAGAATGTGTGGTATTTGGGCAGTCCTTGGCAAGCCTCTGGAAGAGACGAAGACAAAGACTCTTGTCAGAAAACTCGCAGCGCGTGGACCTGAGGGTATGCGCGTCGTAGCTGGAAATAACTTCCAACTCGGCTTCACGCGCCTCGCCATCAATGGTCTCAATGACCCTGGTATGCAGCCAATGTTTGACCAGAAGAGTGGCATGTACAGTGCGTGCAATGGAGAAATCTATAACTACAAGGACCTCGCACAGCGTTTTGATATCCCTCTTACAACTGGTTCTGATTGTGAAATTCTCAACCCACTCTTTACAAAACTCGGTGTTCAAACAGACGCGCCCACCTTTTTTCGCAGTTTGGATGGTGTCTTTGCGACTGTGATGATAAGTACAGAATCCAACACGGCCTTTGTTGCACGTGACCCTTACGGCGTAAGACCACTCTTTGTTGGATATATCCTTGGGCGCCCTGAGGAGTTTGAGGCTGATCGCGCTGGAGTTATGGGTCCTGATGGTCAAAAGATTCCTATTGCACGCATTCTATTCGCGAGTGAACTAAAGGCACTCCCTCTCAATGAATGTGCTGTCATTGAGGCATTTCCTCCTGGCCACTATGCTGCCTATGATTTGAAGACACTCAACCGTATCGGCTTTGAACCGTATCATACAGTCCCTTGGCTCAAGAATCCTGCACTTGCAGACAAAGAGTTGGCCGAAATTGCAATTCGTGAAGCACTCGTCTCTGCAGTTAAAAAGCGTCTTATGACTGAGCGCCCTGTTGCAGCTCTCCTGAGTGGGGGTGTCGACAGTAGTCTTATCGCAGCCCTCGTCCAACGTGAGCTCGCAGCGGCGGGTGCTCCTCCTCTTAAAACATTCAGCATCGGCTTCCAAGGCTCAGAGGACCTTCGTCATGCACGGATGGTTGCACGCTTCATTGGTTCAGACCACACGGAAATCATCATGACTCCTGATGAGTTCTTTGCGGCGGTTCCTGAAGTCATTCAAGCCATTGAGAGTTTTGACATCACAACTGTCCGTGCATCTGTTGGAAACTACCTCGTCAGTAAGGAAATTGCGAAACGAAGCGACTGCAAGGTTGTATTTAATGGCGACGGTTCTGATGAAGTATTTGGAGGCTACATGTATTTCTACAATGCGCCGAGCGATGAGGCGTTTGAGGCAGAGTCTGGACGCCTCTTACAAGACATCCATCTCTTTGATGTCCTGCGCTCTGACCGCTCCATTTCCAGCAATGGTCTTGAGGCCCGTACACCCTTCTTGGACAAGCAGTTTGTCGCTGTCGCTCGCTCAGTTGCCACGGCGCTTCGTCGGCCCGTAAAGGGAAAACAGATGGAGAAGAACATTCTGCGTGGAGCCTTTGCCGAGGAATACTTACTCCCTGATCAGGTCTTATTTCGTCGCAAGGAGGCCTTCAGTGATGGTGTAAGTGGAGGAGGCGAAGGTGAAAAATCCTGGTATCAAATCTGCCAAGAAAAAGCGCTAGAGGAGGTTGGAGATGACTGGGCTACAAAGGCCACACATTTCAAACATTTGACTCCTAAAACAGCCGAGGCATATTATTATCGCATTGTGTTTGACCGCATGTACGGCCCTGCTGAGAGAGCTGTTGTGCCGTATCATTGGATGCCTCAATGGGCCCCTGGCGCGACAGACCCTAGTGCGCGGACTCTTGGTGTCTACCAGCCCTAAAGCTTGCTGACTATACTCAACTAAAGAGTACAGATGTCTGGTTGGGCAAATATCTGGCGATTTGGTTCATTTGCTATGCTAGCGGGTATTGGACTACAAATGAATTATTCAAATGTAGTCCAACGAAATACGTACGAACTTGTACGCCGTATCTATATGAAAAATACGGGAGATAAGAATATCCCTCCACTCTAATGAAATTGCGGCGTCTCTAGCCATTTGGCCCATGTCAGCTCATTCTGCTCCGAATTCCAATGTAAGTGTCGGTCAATGTTGAGGCCCCAGTTACGATTTAATATAGTAACATCCGCATATGTCGGTGTAAATTGTGTCAAATGATGTAAAACATGTGCCACATTTCTCTGTGTCAAAGACCCACACGTATAAATATCAAACTCCAACAAACAATTGCTTCGTGCCGTGTGAAGAATCTTCGGGTCTGGGCGTGTCCAGAAATGGAATGCTATATGACTCGTCTCAATCGGTGCAATTCCAGTAAGACCTTCATTATACTTGGGATATTCTACATAATATACATGTGGGTTGGCCAATGGTTTCATTTGAATATCATGAATAATATGCGTAATCATCTTGGCGATTTTTTCCTTATCATTCTTGGACGGACATGACTCTAACTCTAAGCGCAACAACATATGGTGGTGCTGGATTTTTGCAGAAGGACGATTGACTCTGGCACGGACCGTTTTGCCGCGTTTTTTCTGTCGCGACCGCTGCGACCGTGTAGCGGGCCGCATCTTATTTATAGTGCCTAAAAATATCTAGCAAAGAAATATATAAGAATGTCTTCATACCTCTCACGCGGGATTCTTCGTATTCAATATGCGAGCAACCTGCTTCTTCACCAAAATTCTTTCAAAGAAAATAAGGCGCTTATAAAACCAACGGGCGAGATACTTGCTCTTTGTGGTAATATCGGGCAACCCTATTGTTCAAAAACTGCGGAGTTTATGAAATGGGCGGATGAAAAATTTCATCATATTTTCTGGATTCCTGGCAACCTAGAATATTCAGCACCCGCAAATAACATTGCCACGTGGAATGAACGCGCCGACCAGTACTATGAGTCAATTCGTAACTGGAGTCTCAATAATACCGTATTTTGTCAAAAATTAATCTACAGTGTGCCGTATACAAATATTACGATTCTGGCATCCCCAATTGGAATTCAGAGGGATATTACACGACAAATATATGTCTGGTGCTCAAAAAATAAATATAGACGTATTGATACAAATGATTATGCCAGATTTTTCTTGAATGAACTTACATGGCTGGATTCTAGACTTTCAAAACTTGCAGGTCCTAAACTTCTCCTATCAAATATTCCTGTATATGATAGAACGATTACAAATATTTACGGCGTTGCAATTAACGGAGAAGCAAAAACAAACTCGGGTGGCATGCCTTGGTCTGCTGTCAATATGGCTGGACACGCTGGATATCGTAAAGATACAATGGTAGAGTGGATTGAAAAGAATAAACCTATAGCAAATACATCTGTCACAAATCCCCCTATGTGTTAGAAATTTGGTCAGTCGGCAAAGGAATTCTGGGATAGGATGCATATGAATTCTGATTTGCAATCATTTGACGGTAACTGTTCTCAAACCCTTTGATTGCCGAATAAAAGTTGGCTGAACCCATAAAGGCTATCGGACGGCGACTCTTTATAAACGCAATGGCCTCATCCGTCGTACAACGGTGCATTGCAATTAAATACATCGCAACAACAGCCGCAGAACGCTGCATTCCAGCAAAACAATGGACTAGAATCCGCTTTCCAGATGCATGTTCTTTCCGCAGCTTGTAAATAATTTCCCATGACCAATGTTCAAGAGCACGTATTTCATCCTCTTGAAGATTATCATCCACCGGTACACGATACAGGTGTCGCTCTGTTTCTTGTGCAAAAGGCAAATCCTTCGTACAATTAAATACTGCACCTATTTGATGTGGCCGTAACCAGTCTTCTTGCGAGGCCGCCTTATTTCCCAACCAAAGTCCAGGAACAATCTCATGTGCTGGGGCAGAAGCAATCGCACTATTCATTATTGTATTTACTATAGCTTGCACTTTATGCGCGAAAAAATTAACGAGCCCCGCCCTCAGACTTTGTAAGGTATCAGTACACATGGCTCTTACTCGTAGGCTCTATGATTTTGCGGAGGTCAGAGCAGCATTTCTATTCTGTCTCAAACATCGCCGAATTCTAGAGGCTTTATTCTGGCTACAAGAGCTTGAAGATAGTCTATACGGTGGCGAAGCGAGGCGTCTACTCTTTGTCTCATGGTTTATGAATGTGGGTCTGCGCCGACTTGCATGGCTGAATGAATGGTCTATCAAGTCTACGACACGCGAAGGGCGACTGGAACTGTGCTGGAAACTTGTGCGGTGTACTGAAAAAGATTCCAGTCTTTGGTGGCTCATATGGTGTGGTGTCCTTTATTCTGCACCCATTGGCAAGTTGGCCAGCGGCTGGAAATCTGTGGCTGGAATTGAGGATACTACTAAATTCTGGGAGCCTATTGTAAATGCGTCGGAAGATGATAGGCTTGACGGTATCCTTGAGGCTCTTCAGGAAGATATGCGAGGCTATAGTATACTCGCTCGGTGTGCTGGATTTGCAATTGGCAAAGTTATACATAAACTTCCCAAATCCACATGGGCAGTACTGGGCAGTGAAGAGCCCAAGAATCTTCAAGAGACTCTTCTGTCCTGGGCAGAAACTGAAAAGAATCTGCGCAAGCGACGAATCTATGAAATCCCGTATGATTGTCTATTCGGAATGACGTGGCGCGGTGCTGGAGGGGATACGAGCGCAGAATTGCTGGAACTTGGGCCGACTGAATTTCTAGCATCGCCGTACTGGAAACGGACCGTCACTGAGTTCTTGGACAACTCATCCTGGAAATCCGATGATGCTCTTGAAGAATTCTGGGAAACACACTTTGGTACCTGTGATATTCCTGATGAATGGTCTCACAAAGACCGTGAAAAGTCACATGGTACTGGTTGTCCTGTTGGCCCTATATCTCGGTGGTGGTCTCGTTGGATTGGTACTGAAAGGCTGTACATATATGGCGCTGACCAATGGGCTGTCATCAGTTGGCTTCGTGAACAAAAAACGGATGGTGGCTCAGTTCTTGATAAACTATTAAAACTTTATAAAGAACGCAATACAAAATATATTCAACCTCCTCGTGTAAAAAAAGAATGGAGCTATCAAATATCATCCAGTTCCTCTTGAAGAATGATATTTACATTAATCACGGGGACTATAACCGACTGCAAAGGGATAACTCGCCGCCGCGTCATTGATTTGAGACGAAGACGACCCAGTTCTAGAATCTGGTCATGTCGTTCAAAGAGTTCCATAGCAGAATTATGAATATCAATCTCTATATCATTAATTTTATCAATATTCGCACCATGCAATATAACAGACGATGTATAGGAATGATATAAGGTCATCCATTCCTGAATGTAGGGATGTTCTGGCATTTTTTCAATCGCCCATTTAATAATTTCCAAATGGGTTGTAAAGGGTATTTCACCCGAGTCAAATTCTTCTTGAACAAATTCAGTTACAAGTTCAATTGTATTCTCGGAGGTCGGATTTCGTATCATATCCTCAAGAGCGCGAATTTTTACAGGTACCATAAATATCTCACGAAAGATGGGGACAATAAATTCCAAACGCCGATAGGCTTCAAATATCCATGAGCCAATTCTATAGGAACGCATATCATCCAGAATCTTTAAAAGTTGAGCCTTTGTAAAAGGAATATTTGTAAGAGGGTTTGTGGGTGGTTTAGGATAGGGCACGAGCCATTCGGCATAGGAAAGTGCACCTTCAATATGCTTCTTGAGTGTAACTGCTTCAAATACATACATTCCTCGTACAATTCCATCAAATATCTGGATTGGTTTTGTAGGTTCACAGAGAGTTGCAGGGTCTTCTGTATTCAGCTGGCGCTTGCTGTATTTTTTATAGAGCCAGAGGGCAACTAGACTGCGAAATGCTGTAATGCAGCGAGACTCTATCTGAAACCATTTTTCTTTGAGTTCAAGGTCTTCCTTGAGTATCTCAATTGGAATTTTATACTGTTTATCTTGAATGTTTGTGTACAGCGTAAACTCTTCGCGGAGCATCTTGAGTTTTTCTTGGCGATTTGTAAACCCTACCTGACATGCACTAAACTCAAAGCGAACCGAGGGTGGAAGTTTAGGGCTACATGCCAGAATGCTCGGACGAATCAGTGGCGCATTTGTAGATTTTGCATAGCGTTTCATCTTGGGTCGGCGATTTCTTTGACGAGGATTTACACCAATATGAAATACAGGGAGTCGTGGAGTAATCCTCCTCCGAACCATGTAGTTTTACTAGTTGTAAATCCTGAAAAAAGAATCAATTTTTCTCCGTGGGGGCTATTCTTCCTCACAAAACTCAAAGAGCTCAAGAATTCCTTGTTTGAACTCTCCAATGATTTTTCCAGACGTGTCAAACACTGCTCCAGTGCTCTCATCGCACCACATTGGAGGGTCGGATGGATCGGACCGCTCCAGCCGTGTGAGCATTTGAACCGTGTCTGGAAGTTCTGGAGGAGGATTTGACGTTTGATGCTTCAAACAGCGCCCAGTCCCCATCAAACAGGGTCCACGGCATCGCTCCAGAACAAGGGACGTTTGAAGCATGATTGGACACGTTTGAGGAACATCGTCGTCGTCAAAGACTTTGAGCTTGATAGGCTGCGTAGAATTCATTACAGACTTTGTCAGCTCCTTTTCTGGCACCTTCAGGATTCGTGCTGCATCACGACAAAGGCGCACTCCTTCTCGCTCAAATGCCCGTTTGAGCGTATCAAGGAGTGTCTCGGGAATTGACAGAGTTGTCATTTGAGTATGCTATTGGACGCGGCTGAAGACAGATTCAATTTTACTGTCTACCGGTAAAATGGCCACAGAGGTCAAACAAATTGGGCTCCAGAGAGAGGCGTGGGGGCCACGGTTTTGGCAGATTCTTCATACATTGGCCGAATGTACTGGACAACAAGGCACTTTACTACAAAGCAATGATGAGGCCGATGCGTGGATACTTTTACTAAAGGCTCTTCCATTTGTTATGCCATGTGCCCTTTGTCGCCAGCATTTCAAAGAATGGTCGGCCAAACGACGACTGGACAATCTACGAACAATCTATCACGAAGAACGACGCGAACTTCTTCGTGGCTGGTTGTGGGGATGTCATGACCAAGTCAATCAAATGAATCAAAAAGAGAGTCCTGCGCTTGAGACTTGTGCAGAAGCATATCCTCGGCGGTCTATTGAAAAAGAGGTGCGCGAGTTGGCCACCATGTTCCAGCTCGCTCTAGCCCAACGCCAGCTTAAGCCAGAGGATATCACCCGTTGGAAACAGGTGCTGGCTCGCTTACGAGTTATGTACGGTGTTTAGATTGGGGGGTTTAAACCCATTTCTCTAAGCAATTTCTCATCAGCACTTGTGATAGGCTTGGCAGACCCTACTTCAGGAGTTCCAGTCCAACGATTCTGTCCTGATTCTGCCTCATTAACACCGCCGCGCTGTTTGCGATGCTTCATATGCTTTTTATGACGACGAGTCATTCTCTTTGCCACCTTTCGCTTTCGGGTACCACCTGCCATTGCTTCTCGTGCTCTACCTAAGTTTGTACGATTTTGTTCTTCCCAAGTTTCTTCAGATTGTATAGTCTGTAAATAGGCTTTATATTCTTGATATGTTTCCGGTAATGTATAGCCTTCTTTTGGTGGTAAAATCGCATATGTCATATGTGTTGGCGTAGATTCTCCCCCAGGAGACGTTACATCAGTTTCCTCGGAAAGAAATACATATCGGTTTCCAGGTGCGAACACAATTTCATCTTCCTCTGGTTTATATGAATAGGGTAATATACTAATATATTGACAGTTTGGATGAACTATAAATTTGTATATCAAACTTCCAAATCTTTTTACAGCTCTTGAATAAATGTCCCCTTTTGTTGTAGAATGAAACGTTGTGAATTTAGAAATAGTATTTGGGTCTCTATTAAGATAAAAATCATTTACACGTCGGTATACTTCAAACGCCTTTTTACTAAGTGGTGGTGTATTTTTAATAGTGATATATAATTGCTGAATTATATAATATGTCATAGTCCGAAAATAGTCTAGGTCTGATGCGTCCAAACGTTTCTTTATTTCTGGATATATTTCCTCAGAATAAATTCTTGATATTATTTGGGTATCGGTAAATATTTTATTATATAATTTATTATGTTCTGGTTCATTTAGATAACGATTCGCTAATTTAATACTTGGATAACGGTCATTATAGTTTTTAATATCATCATTTTGTTGCATAATTTTTTCTAATATATTTTCATGTGTATTACTTTGCGGAATAAGACCTAAATATAAACATGCAAAATAAATAATAACTTTATTTGAGGCATATATACTCTTGAGTTCGTATCTGGTACTTATATTATCACGATAGGTTCTAATATTATCAATTCCTCTTAGAACAGAATTTATAATCGTATCTCCATGATATGTATATTGTGACAATAAAAAACGATCATACAAAGGGGGCGAATTGTTTGAAGTGACGTTCATAGTATTCTACTATAGTTTGTTTATTTATTCATAGAATGTCGTCTTGACATGGGCAACACCGCCGCGCTGTTTGCGATATTTTATATGCTTTTAAGGCGCGTTATTCGCTTTGAAGATTTACGCTTTCGGGTGCCACCTGACATTAGTCCTCGTATTCTTCCTAGTTCTGTACGATTTTCCTCATGTAGTCTATTTTCCTCCTGACTCGTTTTTAAATATTCCATATATTCTTCATATGTATCTTGCAATTCATACCCTGGTTCTGGTGGCAAAACCGCATAGGTTTGCGTAGTTCCCTCTTCAGAAATAAATAGGTAGCGATTTCCTGGTGCCAAGAGGATTTCGTATTCATCTGTATGTAATGTAATTGGTTCCATATACATATATACACAATCAGGATGAACTTTAAAAATATACTGTGGAACTCCAATTCCTCGCCGTAAATTACTTATATTTCCAGTAAATTCACTTAAAAAGTTAGGAGTCATTACAAACCCAAGAAGTGTATGAATAGCAACTGTTGTAGAATGAAATGAATTCAGTTTGCTTATTTTGCGTGGATTTTTATCTAAATAGAATGTTTTTACTGCGCGATACGTGGTAAATACTCTCCCAATAGATGGAGCGTTTTTTATAATCGTATATAAATCTTTAATTATTTTATAGGTAGTTCTACGAAAATAGTCCAAGTCATTTGCATCAAGTTTTGCTTTTAATTGTGGATATATAACATCTGTATAGTCTGTTGGTATACTGTGATATTTTCTAGTATTGTACCTATTTAACTCATATTCGTGATCAAATTCGCCTAGATATAAACAGAAAAATGTGCCAGATGTATTAATCATCATTGGATTATAAATATTATTTCTATAGGTATCTATAGTATCTACGCCTCTCAATAAAGAATTAATTATAACATCGCCGTGATGAGTATATTGTTTGAGTATAAATTGCTGATAGGGTGAAAGTGTGTTGATATATTCCTTAAAAATAGAAAGTTCATCATCTGTAGGAAGAAGACTATTTGTAGGATCTACTGATTGCGGGGCATTATTTGCCATTCTACCGTAGGCTGCTTAATTTAAGAGGCCTACTCTGCTGTCCAACGACTTAATTTACGATAGTCTTGTGTTATCAGTCCGCTTGCGGACTTATACTACATGACCTCATAAATTAAGGATTGGACGGTACAGTTTCTATAGTTTATTTATTCATAGAACGTCGTCTTGACATGGGCAACGCCACCGTCCTCGTCAAAGAAGAGATGGCGGCGGGCACCAGGAGGAGGTCCTTGCTCGTGGACATAGCGGGCATCATCATGCGTAGGGAGCGGCGTAACATAACGGATACGACGATGCTCCTTCGTCTTCGTCGGCCAGTTCTCCTTGATAAAGCAGAAGTGATAGAGGACATGGTGAAGAATCTTATGAACATTCTCTACACGAACAAGGACGCTGGGCATAAGAGGCATATCAACCTGGACAGATTCATATTTATCATCATCAAGTGGAAGAAGTGTGAGAAGAGACTGAATATAGTAATAGACCTCGTCAGCCGTCATATTCTTCATTGAAACAATCTTGGGAGTATTGTCAGACACCTGGCAACCAGCCGTGCGCATGACAACCTTGAACTCGGGTTCATCAGAATCGTACATAGGGGTAATCGTAACAATATCATCCGTTGACTTGTTCTCAATATAGACCTCACGGATGAGCCGAATGTTAAAGGCATCCGTCTCGGCGAGAGAAGAAGAGTAGTTCGTATTGAAAGCCATTTGTTTCTGCGTAATTCTATGCGCAGAAACAAGCGCGGCGGGCCGACCAATTTTTTTGCGTGCTGCCTTTTATTGACTATTGGTTATTATTCCGAAGGTGCACAAATGGTTGGAGTACGCTCCTCCATACTCTGCTGCGGCAAGATACGATTGTTAATTCCAAACAAATCGTCCAAACGACCCATACCACATGCGCGCATAAATGAATACCAGCCATATGACAAACCATACCCAAGTACCCAAGATACTACAACCGATAGTAGAGTCTCACAAGAAGTTGCAATGCGCATAACTGTAAACAATATGGCAAGAGCAATAACAATAATCATGCTTATCACTGCCTGACTCTTACGAGCCTTAACAGCATGTGGGTCAGACCCATCAACTTCTTTTTTATTATATAAATCATATGCATTTATAAAAAGATAAAACATGAAGAATACAATCATGGTTATCCAATAACTAGGAACTGTATTTGCAGCTCCTGGGATTCCTTGTAAAGCCCCTCGTGCAACAAGAGTACATTGTTCTGCACTTGCTGCTGGAACTAGCCAGAGAGCTTCTGGAATTTTCAGCCAAGAAGGGAGGATAGATGTAGGTGAAAATGCGCCCTCCCAAAGTACATCCAAAAGTAATACGGCAGTCGGTGTTAAAATACAGAGACCAACAAAGAAAAACAGTAAATTGAAGTTTCCTTGTGTCAATCCTAGAACGGCTATCGCGCCTCCAAGAATGACCGGAAGACTACGAAAGCCTTGTGCGAGAATATGTCTTGTTGTAAAAATAAAATCTCCTACCACGGAGGCCATGTCTCCAACTCTACTGTGTTAGTCTAGTCTTGTTTTGCACAGGCATACAAGGGTGTTCCATTCGCTGCACGGTCCGCAAGCAGAGGAATGCCCAGAAAATTTACAGCATCACGACCAAACAAGTATATATGAATTGTATAGATAATAAAACCAATGACCATGCCAATCACTGTGGATCCAAGAAGAGAAAATACAGTATCACAGTCATTCATATAGCGCCAGATAACATAGAATACCAATAACAAACAACTAAATGTCACAGACAACGGAATGCGCGCATTCCACTCCGATTCTTTCTTACCTAACTCATTCAACTCGTCTCTAAAATTAAATGTACTACCTAGTGTATAACTAATTACACCCGCAAGTAAAAATACGGGTCCACTCGGAAATTGAACCTCAGACATTAATTTTCCAACGAGGGATAATTGATAGGGACTTGGAATTCCAGCCGAGCACTTGTCAGAATAAGGTTTTATGGGATTTTCTTGTACAATACCTGCAAGACTTCCTAAAACACGCTGTGACATTGCGAGTTCAGCAATTGCGAGTACAAGAACAGCGAGTGGATAATTTTGTGTAACAAGCGCGAAGAAACCTGTTCCGAGAAATAGAGAATCTGGCAGGGCTCGCATGAACTCTTGACTTGTGGGTATCAGTGTGTCTGATAAAATTGACTTAAGCGTCTCAAAATATGTAGCCATAGAGCTCCTTCCTGTTTTAGTATGGGTATTCCATCGTATTATAAAAAGTTATGCGACCGGATTCCGGGCTTATTGAACAAAGTACGTGGTGGAAAACAGCCGACTCATTTGTGGGTGGATTTCAATTGTATGGTCTATCACTGTTTGCGGCGTCCTGGGGCTCGGCCTTTTCAGGGCGAGGAAACGCGAGTCCAATGGGAAGACCAGTTAATCCAAGATGTTTGCAAGTATCTTAAGAAGGTCGTTGGTCTTGTGGGGCCGACTGAACAAGTCTTTGTTGGCGTAGATGGAGTCGTTCCTATGGCAAAAATGCGTCAACAGCGTCTGCGGCGATTCAAAAGTCATTGGACCGCGGCAGAAGAGATTCGTATTGGCAAGTCGGAGGGCGGGGCCAGATGGGACACGAATGCCATCACTCCTGGCACTGCTTTTATGGAGCGCCTTGGCTCGGCCCTTCAAGGCATCAAAACACCGGGTCTCAAATGGGTCATAAGTACAGCCGATGAACCTGGTGAAGGAGAACACAAGGCTATGGCTGCGCTGCGAGGGGCCAGTAAGAAGGAATCACATGTTATATATGGTCTTGACGCTGACTTGATTGTTCTAAGTATGATTCAAGATGTCAGCGAAATGTGGCTCTTTCGCGAGGCTGTAGAATGTGGTGAGGTCCAATACAATGCCTTTGATGAAGAGGAGTATCGTTGGTTTAGTGTCCATAAGCTGCGTGAAGTCATGTGCGCGGGGCATGATACAGACTACTTGCTTGATTATTGTATGGTACTGTCTCTTGTTGGGAATGACTTCTTACCACATGGCCTCACTCTTAAACTCAAAGACGGAGGTCATGATATTCTTCTTGAAATGCTTGAGAAGGTGCGTGGTGAACATGGACAGCTTATTAATAAGGTGACGGGTCAATGGAACCGCAACGCGCTTCTGGCATGTATTCTGTGGCTTGCGGCTCGTGAAGACAACTGGATGGTACGTCATGTCTCTGGCAAATTTTCACAACGCACTTCACGTACACGCGGAACAACACCTCTTGAGCATGCTGTAGATGAATGGAACAAGATGCCTCTACGAGTATGCGAGGAACTTGCGATTATTAAATCCTATTCGCGAGTTCAAGAGGGTACCAAACAAGAGACGCGGGTCGTTCTTGTTGATACCTGGCGAGAAGTATACAATGAGCGTTGGCTCGGTGCATCCTGTCTTGCCGACGTAGAACGTATTTGTCACGAATATTGTGTGGGACTTGACTGGATTCTTCAGTATTACACTGGAAAGGATGTGGACCGCGAGTGGTGCTTTCCCTGGTTTGTTCCACCCCTTTGGTCTGACCTCGCCGCGTGGATTCAACGCACAGAGACACTTCCTCGCGCTTCTGGAGCCACTACACCTCAAATCAAACCGCAAGAACAACTCGCTCTTGTACTACCCCTACAAAGCTGGTGGCTCATTCGTGATGCGCGGCTGCGCCGCCTTCCCCGCCTAGCTCCACAACTCTGGCCAGATTCCTTCAAACTCTTTACAGCCGGTCGCAAACAAACGTGGGAGTGTGAGGCACACATTCCACTCTTCATGCCTGAGAGACTTCGCGAGTATCTTGCTGCGCCAAAGGTGTCTATTTGAAAGAATTCTATAATAACAGAATGAGCCCACAGACTCAAGAAGAAGCACGAAAACAACGCCAGTCTTTGATGGATGAACAAATAGGAAAACTGGAGTTTTTAATGAAAAAGATTGACCGCGACATTGGATATAATTTCTGGAAAAAATACGTAGCCAGTGCGTTTTGGTCACAAATATCCACACCTATCAATCTTGTCATTACATTTTTAACAGCAATTACGACTGCGCAAGCACAATCTCCAGATTTAATTCCGCAGACTGTTTTTTCTCAACTCGCAATTGTAAGTTTAATTATTACAACACTCAACACATTTTTTAGACCCCATACACAATTCGCAACGAATACTGAATTTCTTCAAAAATGGAATGATATTGGAATTCGCTTTGAAAAGGAATATTATGATAAAATTATTATTCAAAGTCTGTCAGAGGATGATATTAAAACTATAAAAGAGAAGATAAAGAAGTACGAACAGATTCAAGATGATATGAACGTGGTACGAAAAAGCGAGGGAACAAATACTGTTAATTTTTTAACAGATTTATTATTTTTACTATGCTATTCTACCTGTATACGAAAATACAAGCGATGGTTGTCACATGACCAAAAGATTGCAAACGAAATGGATGAAGAAACAACGAAAAAACACACAAATGAATCTAAACAAGTTATTACTCAAGAACGAATAAATAGTGATCTGCGTGTTACAATGACTGAAATTAAACGTGGAGAAGAGTATGCGTTGAAACGTATACATGAGCGATACGATGAATTGGAAAAAACATCAAGGAAAGACCCGCAGCAAAATATATTTGATTTATTTGATGAAAAACGCATACCCTCTGAGCCAGCCTCTCCACCGCCTCCTCCACCCACACAGCCACCTCCTCCACCCACATTCACTATAGACCAGAATGTACAGATTGTTCAGCCTGTCCAGGATGTCTAGAACTCGCCACTCAAAAAAATTGACATCTGCGGATACCTTTGTCAAGAGTACAATCATACAACAAAATGGGCCAGACGCTTTCAGGACAGTATCTCGTCAATCATACGAAAAAACAGATTGTTCGCCAGGACGACTTTCTTGATGAAAATATTTATAAACTTATCAAGGCAATTAATGAAAAGGTGGGATGGACTATTGATGACCATGTTGAATACGTCAATATTGATAATGATAATACCAATATTGAATTTCTTGAAAAACTAATTGTACTTGACAACTATAAGGCAGATAAGAAGAACTTTCCTGCCGAGTGGTTTGATAGTAAACTACATTAAGTCTGCGCTATTTACTTTCCAGTCGTCTTATTTTTTCTACATAGGAATGGGTGCCACCCAGAGTCAAATTGACCCTACACATGTGGGAATGTATAAGAAACTAATCGCAATCCAAGATCCAGCAAAAAAATTACAGGTAATTGAAACAGTCTTTGGAGACCCCTCTATTGTTCAATCAGCAAAATATGCAGGTGTTTACAGTCATATTTTACAGGTTTCAGCAGCCATCCGACAGGGGCGACCAGCCCCCTTGCTTCCTGGGGAACAGGGAATCCAGTCGCAACCCGTGCAAAAACAGTTTCCAGCACAACTTCCAGCCCAATTACAGCACAATCCCTCTGCTTTTCAGCAGAGACCCATACAACAGAACTACCAATCCAACCAACTCGTTTCACATGCTACACCGCAACAAGACTATTACCAACAAGTTGCAAAACCCAAACGGTCTGAAAAGG
>JACCDO012146862.1_pt1 | contig 26429 bp, 32 predicted proteins | sample 7446101 | NCBI WGS metagenome assembly JACCDO01 (sample SAMN15323440, study PRJNA562643) | freshwater metagenome | isolation source: river surface water | place: USA:Blue River Watershed | collected 2017-08-16 | reverse complement strand
CTGTTTGTGTCATATCTATCTGCATTGTAGGGGTGAAATTATATGTAATTAAGTGTCTGTCATTTGTGTTTGTATTAATAATTTCAAAAGCTGCTGTTTTAACTCCTGAAGCAAACAAAGCATCAGGTGTATCAACTCTATATACTCCCGGCATATTAACTGCATCCACTTCTACAAAACCACCTGAAGTAAATGCTCCGTTTACTGTTTGAGATACTAGAGGGATATTTACTCTTGTTCCACCTTCTCTAATATACGAAGCAGATAATCCAACTGTATTATAAACGAATCCTGTTGTGTTTAGATATACATACTCAGTTCTAGATGTTGTGCCTGATTTGACCATAATAGATACTTCAGGATTTATATAAGCCAATGGAGTATTTATGCTTTGAACTGCACCAATATCATTATAACTTGTTGTACTTATGTAATTTGAATATGATCCAGCATTTATTGCTTTTACAGCAGCACCAGCACCAGCTATATTATTTAAATTGAAATTACCATTATCAGGATCAACTAATGGATTTCCTGTTAATATTACAAATGAGGATGTATTTCCACTATAAGTATGATTTAAATTTGAAGAGCTATAAAAAGCATTATTTAAAAGTAAGGGTATATTTGTATTGACAATTATACCATAACTGACATTATTTACAAAAAGACAATTTTGAACATAATCAGAATGTTGTCCGCCATTAACTCCAATATTTATACCATATGGATTGTTTTTATAAAATGTGCAATTTATTATAGATCCAGGAAAATCTGCAAGAGTAACAGGGGTAGAAGAATTGTTAGCAAATATACAATTGGCTACTGTTCCATAACTCATTTGCACACATGTTGATGTATTGTCATGGAATGTACAATTGTAGACTTTTGTAGCTGATGTACCATTTATACATAGTCCAGAATTGTAAGCAAATTCACAAAAAGATACGATAGCATAAAGATTTCCTGTAAGCACTGAAGTAAAATTTGTGAACTTACATTTATGAATCATTATGTTAATTGTGGGATTACGATTATCCTGTATTGCTGTTACTCCAGTATTTCCAGAGCCATCAAAAGCAATGTTTTCTATATGTAAGCTAGTAAGATCTAAACGGATCATAGATGCTGAAGTAAATGCTGTATCTGCCTTAAAAATAGGAGGATTTAGTTTATCTCCTCTTACGGTACTATATCCTTCTAATCTTTCATATCCTACACCACTGGCATTTGTGCTTCCACCGACATTTATCAAACCACCCATACTTACGTTTCTTGTTGTGGTAGTAAACAAATAGGTTCCAGATTTAATATATGTTTTATTGCTTGATACTTTTATTGATTGTGCTTTACCGGGAGTTGCAAATGCCCCTCCTACATAACCAATAGAAGTAGCTCCAGATGTTCCTACAGATCTGTCTAAAGTAGCAACACCAGCTGATACACTTAGAATATTATAATAACCAGCATATACTGTACCATCAACAAGATTAATGATATTTCCTACCCAGTTGCTGCCTATAGTTATGCCAGAACCAACGATAGTAGAAGTATTTGCTTGTACGACAAATGTACCAGTGTATTCATAAGCGTCTTGTTGAGAATAGTCTATACCGAAAGTTATAGATGATAACGTAGCTGCAGATCCGCAACCTAAAGATGTACTGGTTTGTAATGCGGTTGCGATAAATGCTTGTCCTATAGTTCCATTTAATGTAGCAGATCCAGCATTGACAGAAACAATCCTATACCATCCTGGAATAGAGTTTGTACCTGATTTAATAAAAACCCAAGATCCAACATCTCCAGCTACAAATGAATATGAAGCGCTTGAAATGACAGGAGAAGCAGTATTTGCATTTGTTATAGACCCGTTAGTCATAAAACCTGAAGAGTTAATGTCAAACCCACCAGAGTTAGTAGTATCACTACCAGTAGTTCTTACTTCAAAATATGTGTAATTGGATAGAGCCATAATTATCCTCAGTCAGATTTATATTTATAATCCCAATGCTCCTTAATCCTTTATAATAAACATATGGAAACAGTATTAACAATGTCATCAAACATTAACTATGCTGAAAAAACAATATTTCCCAAGCTAGATGATTTCAAAAAAATACCTTATAAAATAGATATATATGTAAGTGGATATGAAAAATATTCACTTTTACAACGACACGAAAACATAACTATATATGCTACAAATTATAATGTATTTGATTTCACGGCTTTAGTTTCAAAATATGTGTATGAAAAAATAGATTCTCATTTGTTTTTACTTCATGACACAATTAAACTAGGGGATAATTTTTCAACATTATTAAATAAAAAATTACAAGATAGTTCTCATTTAGACGCAATAGGATTACAAAAAGGTCCCACAAGAGGAATGGGCTGGTTTAATTGTAATTACCTTCTAAATCACAATAATTTACCATTATTATTTGGCAACAAAAGTAATGATATCAAGCAATTAAATCATTTTAAAAAGTTAGCTATACAAAAAGAAAATTTATTATTTGATCTGACTGACAAAAAGACATATTTTCAGGATTATGATCCAGAAATATTAGAAGAAGCATCAATAGATAATAGCTTCCGAAGAACATATTATTTTGATTCTATAGATCTTTATAAATACCAAGCTAATTATATCGGTATTCAACCATCATACAGAATACAGGTTTAAGAAAAAACAATAAAGAAAATAATACTATGTCCAAGTATATCAAAAAAAGTAGTAAATTTGAAAAAGTATATAAAGTTGAGTTACATGAAAATCTTGATGATACTTTGAATCAATATGACGCTGAAAATTATTATGTAGATCCTGATGGTCAATGGGAAAATGCTATACCTATTTCTAAATTCAGAAAAACATTGACTGACGAAGAACTACATTTACCATCAGCTGTAGATTCAAATCATATTGTATTTTTTGAAGAAGATGGAGATGTGCAGGTAATGAATATGGTTCCTGAACATCATTTGAATTCTTTGCATAACCAGAAATCAAAATATACTAAGAAATAGTGTTGCAAATACTATATACATGATATAATGGTATATGGAAATTGAACAACTAACCCAATATCTATATAGTAAAAAATACAAGTTGAGGATTAACGAGATAATTTGTATTATCCAAAAGTTCTCTAAAGCTAATGATGGTATATTTGATGATATCAGGATAGCCACACATAAGAATCATACAGTATATACATTTGTAGATTTGAAGCATCCAGACAACAAATTTTCTGGAATCAACGCTCATAATGCTGGTAATTCTGGAGGTGTATTCCCAGCTTCAGTTAGTCAGTTAATCAGATTTCTAAATAAAGCATATGAGTTAAGAACTAAAACCCGCCATTAGAGCGGGTTTTCTTTATTCTGGGGTTACTATTACATTTTGGAATGTAAAGTTATTACTCATCAGATATTTGAAGATTTGTATTTTATCTTTAAAAGTATATTTCTTTTGTCTAGGATGATGCGACAATACTAATCTAATATTTCCATCTTCAGATTCTATTTGTCCATTTAATCCTAAGAAAGAAGCTAATGATAGATTATTATAAACATCTTCTTCTAGGTATATGTCAGTATCAGTAAATTCACCAACAGGGGATGGGGTGAAATCAGCAACTCTACTATCTACAATAAAATCAAGATATTTTGATGCCCTCTTATCATTAGGATCATACCATTCAATAAAAATTTCATGATCAAGAGGCATTATGATGTCTGATTCTACATCTTTGATAACCCATTGTGAGGATTGCACTTCAAGATATATATCCTCAAAAGGAATCATTTCTTCTTTGAAACAATACCTAGCAAGTATCTTAGAAGGTAGGACGTAATGTTCTTTTTTTAGTTCGAACATGAAAGATGCTTGGTTATTATCTGATACTGACATATACTTCTCTTATACAATCTTTCAAACACCAAGAACGGATCTATCTATTTTATCTTCAACAAAACATTGACGAAGAATCTTTATAGCTTTTTGATGATGTGAATCAATTGCTTGTCTTGCAATTTTCATTCTAGAGGCTATTTCATCTAATGTTAAACCTTGGACATAATACATATTGAGTACATCTTTTTGTTTCTGATTAAGATTGATAGAATAGTGATCCAGTAAATTCCTAAGGTCAACATTACCATAAGATTCAATCACTGGTTGCTGTTCTCTATCGTGTAATAAAGTGATATCAGTGTAGGATGGCTTTTTGATATTCTCATTTGTAAGCTTTGAATGAGGAATTCTAATCAATCCTGTATCAGCTCTTAGGTAATGTGAAATAGAAAAAGATGCTTGATTATAAGCATGTGTGAGAAACTTTACATCTTTGCTATAATTAAATGTTCTATGTGCGTTAAGAATACCCAATCTCGCCCATTGATATAAATCTTCATAATCAAAGTGAGTACCAGGTAATTTTCTCATATAATTATTCGCTACTTTATGAGCTAATGCATCATATTGATTGAGAATTTGTAGTTCTCCCGGTTTTATGACATCGCTATATTTCATGAATTTTCTGTCCTCGCATATGATTTCCAAACTTCTAAATCAAAATCAGCTACGTTTTTATTATTACACTGACACCAATATAAGAATAAATCTTCCCAATATTTATATGTAACTCGGATAACAGGGGTGGATTTTGGTGCTCGATTATCAATATTTTCTTTTATGAATTTGAGAATATGAGTATCTAAAATCGCAATAATATTTTGATAATTTATATCTGAATGCAAAAGAAAGAATCTACTGCTCTTAAAACCAACCCCAGGTATCATTTCTAATAGTTCTGGAGTCATCTTCTTTAAATCATATTGACATTCAGATATATATTTGAATGCTTTATAGATTTTATTGTATTGTCCAAGTTTAGCTTTTTGAATCTCTTGCATTAAGATTCCGTGTTGTTCTGCACTTTTGATAATTTGAAAAGGAGATACTCGTTCTGGCATCATTAATCTAGTTTTAACAGACAGCAGGAATTCATCTAATTTACGAGCCTGTATATAAGCTGTTTTACCTGCTACTACAATACAAAATAAAAGAAATTCTTCTAGTTCTGGTATAGTTCTATTATAATTAGTAATGCTATACGGGTTTATCATCCTCGTCGTCCTCAATAAAGACTATATCATTTCTTGTTCCTGATATCAAGTCCATTACTGAGAGATCTTCAGACCAATCTACAAATTTCTTCTCACATTTAACAAATTCAGCTTCATAATCCAATTCAGGTTGTGGTCTTTTAGTTTCTGTTAAATAATCAGAAATTTCATCCCATCCACAATTATTTTGAACCCATTCTAACATTTCTTTTTCAGATCTAACAATAGGATCATCTGTGTTTACCGAAATAAAAGAGTTATAATCATTTTCTTTTCTTTGCTTTATATATAAAATATCTACAACACGAATTGTCCATTCACTACCATCAGAGAAACATAGTACAAGATCTTTCATTAATCTTTTGTTTCTTGCTGCAGTGTAATCCATAAAGTTGTTAATCCAATCACCAAAAAGATTAATTGGATTTAAAAAGTCTTCATCAATACAATCTAAGAGCCATTTTTCTATTTGTTTTGATGCATTTACAAAAACATAATAATATGTATCTGAAATAAAGTTTTCATCTTCAGTATTAGATAAGAACTGATGTGTCATAGAAGCTACAACACTATCAAACGGCATGGAAAGAATTTTATCTTCACCTATTAGAATTTTTAAATATTCAGGAGTCATTCTGTTCCTTATTTTCTAAAAGCTGCTCGATTCTTTCATAATCTAAGAAATATACTTCGTCTTCTTCTTCTGTATCTTTGTTGATTGTATTCCATCTAGGGCCAATATTTTCAAGATATCTCTCAGGGTCTTTACCATTAACTTTGATATCTGGGTTGAATCCTGCTGTACCATTGATAAACATTGATACCCACCTGCCCTTTTCTTTTTCTACAAGCAAGAGCCAAACAGCAAGCATGTCTTCTATTGCTTTTGCTTGACCTTCGGATACATTATCAATTTCAATATTTAGTTTCATAGTTATAATTTTACAAGTTAATTGAACATTCTATCTGGATTACCAAAAGAAATACGCTCAGGTAACATATATTTCTTTTGCATATTAAATGTTTCTAAAGGTATATCAAACAAAGATAAGTTCAGATCTTTTTCTGGAATAGTGTGAGTAAATCTAATACCTACACTAAATGGTTTACCTTGGATTTCATAAGGGATTTTCTTCCATAGTTCTACCGCTTGATTCATCCAGTAACCGTGATTAGAAGAAGAAGTAACTATGGGAGTAGAGAATTTATAACAACCTTTAGATGGTTTATTCTTCCATGATAAAAATATATCTAATTTACTAGCACATAATCTATATTCTGTGAGGCGATTAAGACCACGACATATAAGAGCTTCAAAAATAGTATAAGCTCCTTCCATAGATTTCATATTAGGGGGAAGTACGTGAGCATGACCTATTGTAGTGGGAATATCTTTATAATGCATGCCGTAATCACAGTCTTGATTACCTCTCAACATGTAATACCATCTAGCTCCAACAACACTACCCCAAGCTTTTTTCAATTCAAGTTCATTTAAAGAACATAAATCTTTTACTGTATAGATTGAGGAACTATTCAATCTTTTCTGCATTCTAGTATTAATGCCAGGAAGATCTGTTAGTTTTAAATTATATAAATCCTCATATGATTTCACAATTGTAAATCCATTAGGCTTTTGAAAATCAGATGCAACTTTAGCTAAGAATGTATTATCACTTACACCAATAGAACAGGACATACATTCACCAAGTTCTTTAAATATATCTGCTTTTAATGCTGCTGATATTTTGAAATAATCAGTATCAGACATGTTTTCTATATCACATGACATTTCATCAATAGACAATACTTTTACGTTATAGAAATGTCTTTTCAAAACACGGACCAATTTAGTATGCATCTTTACATATTCTAACGGTCTAGCTTCAACAACATTAAGCAAAGGATATTTTCTTACAGCATCCAATACACTCATTCCTGATTTAATTCCGTGTGCTTTAGCTTCATAACTAGCAGCAATAGCACAAGTATAATCAGTTAGAATAGGTACTACTATTGTAGGCTGTTTTCTATATTTATTATTTTCTTGTTGCTCTATAGAAGAATAAAAGCTGTTCATATCTATGAACAGCTTTCTTACATTATTAGCCATATAACTATTATAAGGCTACATGAACTTTACTGCAAGCCCTTTTTGAAGTAACAATTCATTTACATTTATCCAACCATCTGGACCTTTGACGTGAACAATGGCAAGATATCTACCATATTTTTCTTGTCTATCCTTAATTGTTTGAACAATTACTGGTTTATTAAGGAGTAGGTCTGTTAAGAAAGCTTTGGATTCTAGTCCTGCTACTCTTGTTTCACCACGAGTTTCAGGTGCATTAATATCTGCAAATCTAAAATCCATGTCGTAGAAATTGACACCGAAACCTAAATCTACCTGACAGTGGATTGTGTCTCCGTCTACTACTTTTTTAACTGTGGCCGAATAATAATAAAGATTATCTGTCATACTACATTACAGGGGGAGTTGGTGGTTTTGGCTCAGGATTACAAGCGAACTGAGATAAACCAACAGCTAATACACCAATTGTAACAACATAAAAAATTACTTTCAAATACTTGTCCATTGATGGCTTTTTAGTCTTAAGAGGATCATATACTCCCATTTTCCTACTCCTTTCTATTTTATTTCAATACTATCTTATTGAAGCATATCACCGCTTACAAGAACCTTATCAGATTCAACCGGCTTTTCTACAATAAGAGTTTCTGTTGTCAATACTAATCCAGCAATAGAAGCTGCATTTTGTAAAGCACAACGAGTTACTTTAGCAGGATCAATAATACCAGATTCAAGCATATTAACAATCTTGCCCAGTCTAGCATCTAAACCCTTGCCTTCTTTGCTCTTCAACACATCATTAACAACAACATCAGGACTCATGCCAGCATTTAAAGCGATTCTGCGTAAAGGAGCCTCTAATGCTTTTTTAACAATCGTAACACCAATGTTTTCATCTTCATCAGAAAGCTTAAGTCTTAGTTTCTTCGCAGCTCTTAGAAGAGTTACTCCACCACCCGGAACAATACCCTCTTCTACAGCAGCTCTTGTTGCAGCCAAAGCATCTTCGTAACGATACTTCTTTTCAATCATTTCAGCCTCAGTAGAAGCTCCAACCTTGATTACTGCAACACCACCAGAAAGCTTTGCGATTCTTCCTGATAAGATTCTATGCTCATAATCAGATTCTACAGATTCAAGAGTTGCCTTGATTTGTGAAATACGATCTTCGATATCTTGCCCAGTTCCACCGCCATCAACAATAGTAGTAGATTCCTTGGACACTTCAATAAGCTTTGCAGTACCTAAATAATCCGAGGTAGCATCAGACAATGTACTGCCCATCTCTGAAGAAATAACTTTACCACCTGTCAAAGCAGCAAGGTCATACAAATAATCTTTCTTCTGAGCAGCAAATCCAGGTGTCTTAATCGCTACCCATGGCTTCTTACCTTGATATGCATTAATAACCAATAATTGTAATGCGTCACCCTCTACAGATTCAGCAACAATCACAAGAGGACGTTTACCATTAACAATATCTGGAGTTTTCTGGATAAATTCCACTAAAGCCTTAGCATCATTAATCTTTCCATCATGAAGCAATACAAATGGATCTACATGCTTCGCTGTCATTCTTTCAGGGTTATTAACAAAATGAACAGAGATATATCCCTTATCAATTTGCATACCTTCTACAAAATCCAAGGTTGTTTCTCTACTTCTGGATTCTTCAATAGTAATAACACCATCTTTACCAACGCCTTCCATTGCATCAGCTACAAGATTACCAACTTCAACTTCATTTCCAGAAATTGTAGCTACGAAATTAATCTCATCTTTGTTCTCAATAGGCTTTGATACATTTTTAATAATGTCTACAATAGCATCTACAGCCTTATCGATACCACGCTTCAAGCTAATAGGATTACCACCAGCAGCAACATATCTAAGACCTTCCTTGACTAATGCTTGAGCCAGAACAGTAGCAGTGGTTGTTCCGTCACCTGCTACATCATTTGTCTTAGAAGATACCTGTTTACATAATTGAGCCCCTAAATCTTCATAAGGACATTCAAGTTCAATTGATTTAGCTACAGTAACACCATCTTTTGTGATAATAGGACCGGATGGACTTTGAATAACTACATTTCTACCCTTCGGACCTAACGTGACAAGTACACTTTCTGCAACTGCATTCACTCCCCGCTCTAATGCTTTTCGTGCTTCTTCATCAAAAATAATCTGCTTCGCTGGCATATATACTCCTATTGGATTTCAGGACAATCCATAAACCTATGTACAAAAAAAATATGATTTCAATAGTAATGGTAACTTATAATAGAGCTCATTTGTTAGCTAGATCTTTAGAACTATATCACAGACAACAATATAAAGATTTTGAGCTAATTGTTGTTGATGATGATTCAACTGATGATACCCAGAATTTACTTAAACATTGGACAAATTTCTTAGATATCAAAACAATAATCGTGAGAAAAACACCTGGATTATGGCGTGATTGTGCTAGAAATATTAATCTTGGAATTAGGGCTGCTAAAAATGACATTGTAGTAGCAACACATCCAGAAGTAATACCTGGTAGTGAAGCGTTAATTAATATATACAACAATATCCAAGATGAAATGTATCTTGCTTGTAAAATATATTATCTTACCCCACAAGAACAAATAAATATTGATACTGTAGATTGGAAAGAAGATACACTCAATATAAGGAAATTAGACGGTTTTTATAATCCTGAAGTAGTTACAGATTATTCACATGTAAAAATGGATCAACATACAGATTGGCAGTCATGGGTATTCGGAGCTATGACACGAAAAACATGGCGTAGAATCGGTGGTATGACTGAATTTGATGAATGGGGAAGTATTGATATGGATTTTCTTTGGAGAAGACATTTATTAAATATCCCTACTAAAACATTATTAGAACCGAGATCTATATGTATTCACCAAAATCATGATGTGGAAGGTAATGTAATAACACCGAGGGATATGGATAAAGCTAGAAGTGTGTTACCTAATTATCCATCCCCTCAAGATGCTATTCATAAAAATCTATAATGTTTTGACTAGATCTTCATATTGTTTTAGTACATGCTGATTCTTACTAATTACCCAATAAGCATCAGTAAATACAGGTTTTAGATATTTATTTAAGCAGAATCTATCTACTGCTTTTTTAACATCATCAATCCAAATATCATCTCCAAACATTACACCGTCAGGAGCAAGTAATTTATAATAAGCTTGAAGATCGTTATATACATCTTCTTCTTCGTGAGATGCATCAATAAAGATTAATTCAGATACAACATCAGCAGCTTTGAAATATCTTGCTCCCATTGTTGAAGGCATTGGAAACGGAATAACCATATCCTGAATACCTTCGTGCATCATATTAGCCAAGAATGAATAATAAACACTAGGATAACCATTCTTTAACTTTAATTCATCATATCTTTCTTTGTGGAAATCAGGGTTAGATACAAAATCATTAAACCAAGAATTGTCAATTACACTTCTTTGATGGGTGAAAAATTCTCTTGCCCCTAACCAAGTATCTACACAAGCTATACCACAAAAATGATCTAACTCCTTTGCATATTTAGCCATTACTGAAGCTGATTTACCCTTCCATGATCCAGCTTCAATGATTAATGTAGGCTGAACAATCTTGATCAAAGCTTCAAATGTGGCTGTAGTATGTGTCCAGCCTGTAACATCATGCTTGTACTTTTTATATTGAAATTTTTCATATGGGCTGACCAGGTGAAACAATCTCTCTAAATTTTTGAATTCTTCTTGAGTCATATTTAATCCTTAAACAAATTTATTATATTATTGTAAGATGGAGCTTTCGTAACAGAATTTTTATTTTCTGATATAGTTCGTAATGTATACAATAAACCCTGATTTACAATAGATGTAGACAAATTATTATGTACACCTACTTTGCCTTCGTAAGCTAGTGAATGAGCATTTCTTTTATCATTAATCAAATATCGTAAAGCTGATTCCCATTGATCGTTATTATCACACAAAATACCTCCCTTATTCAGCATATTATATTTAGTATATGGCTCAACATTGGAAGCTACATATGGAATACAAAGAGCATTATATTCAGCTAATTTTATCCATGACTTACATTTATTGAAATTGTTATTTACAAGAGGGGCAATACCAATATCAAACAAAGACAACATCCAAGGATAAAAAACAAAATCAGCTTGCGGTAATAAGAAAAATCTATCAATAGGTAATTTCCAATGATTAGCAATTATATCTAAAGCTAAATCTTTTTCACATTGGAGAGCAAATACAACATTTTCATCCAATAAAGAATTAATAACTTTACTAATGCTGATCAAATCATTTTTATGCGTTGCTGATCCAGACCATCCAATACAAATAGTGGAAGAATCATATTTGCAATTACCAGCAAAATCTCTCCAATTAAACTTCTCAGAAAAACCCCAATTCCTAAAATCTAAATCTACATCTACACCATTATAAAGTACATGCGGATCTGAATGTGGTAATGATTCTTTTAGATATTCTGTGCTATAAATAACAGCATCTGAGTTATCAAAACAATATTTAAAATTATCAATATTTTGTCGTCCCCATAATGTATCAGGATCAAAATATGGGAATGCTGGTGAATCTTTTTCTATTTCAAGTAAGTTATCATCTATATCATAAATCAGAGCAGTGTTATTATAATTACATGTCTTTCTAATAACATCAAAAAGCTCTTTATCAACCAATCTTGAAACAATAACATGAGAAGCATTAGCAATAAGATTTAAATTTATCTTAAGATTTACAGGAGCTAATCTTAAGTCTACTTTTATCCCTAACTTATCTAAATACAAAAGAGGAAGCTTGAGGCGATAATGGCCACAAGCTCCCTCATCAGTAGAAATACCAAGGATAGATAAATCTTTGTTGTCTTTGTCTAAATAATCATTAATCCTGCTATGATTATTAAACGCAAACTTATAATTCTTATCAATGCTATTTTCTACACTGTAAAATTTATTTGCATACAGCTCTATTTCTTTACTAATAGGTGTTCTCATATACGTTCTCTATATTACCAAGGTTCTCGCCACTAAACCAGCCTGAATTTTGAAGGTTACGGCAGATACTAAGGTATGCTTTGCCAGCCTCTGTAATCACACGTCCTTTAGGTGTTATACGTACAAATGGACCGTTGATTTCTTTAGACATTCCATTGTGTTTAAATTCAAAAGAAATTTCAGAAGTCAGAAAAGGCTCAATCATATAAACCACAGTAATTTCTTGCTCGTTAATCATGTTAGCAAGAGTACGTGAACCTAGTGAGGTATTTTCTCTAAGTAAAACTGTCAGGTATTTACGAGATATAGGGTCTAATCCTACATAAGGGTCAATACGTTCCATCTTTAGAGTTTTGAGTAACATTGATGGAGTAAGATGTTCCCCGAAAACCATGCCCCTAATATCTGCTTCTGCTACATCAATAAGGTTTCTGAGCATACTGTAAACATTTCTAGCAGTACGTTTACATGTTGATGCTATTTTCATCGCAGTAATATCAGGCAAATCAACACCATAAATTCTACGACAAGCATTCTTAGCCATACCTGACAATTGTTCATTATTATAATCAATCAGATATCCTTTGTATTGAAACCTACCAATCAGAGGACCTTTAATCATTCCGCCGTGTGTAGTAGCCCCAATGAGAGTAAACTTTGGGATGGATACAGTTATAGGATTGATTAGATTTTTATCAAGTATGGGACATTTAAAATCTTCCATAACAGAATATAATGTCTCTTGTACTTTAGGTGGAAGAGCATGAATCTCGTCAATAAACAAGACATCATGAGCCTTAACCTTTTTGAGAATGTTATAAAAATCTTCCCATGTTTTAATCTTAGTGGCCATATGAGAGTGAAAAGTAACACCAAGCTCCATTGCAAAAACATTAGCCAAGGTTGTTTTACCAAGTCCAGAAGACCCAAGCAATAAGATGTGGGGTACTGGATTCAATGTCTTCTTGTAAGCGGCAATTTTCATCTGCAAATATTCTTTGACATTATCTTGCCCAATAATGTCTTCAAATTTGGTTGGTCTAAAATCTGTGCTCATCTCATCTCACCTCAATCGTTACATTCAATATAACATAAGGAAGAACAAATCGCAACCCTGTACAAAAAATAGTGATGAATAACCTATTATGCTTTGTCTGTTATGGATTAGACGATGCTCTTAAATATGCGGGATGGACAAATAATCTTTTATCATGCCATAGATATTTTTTATTTATAGGAGATAAAATGCCCACTATTGAATGGAAAAAAAATACAGATTATGTGAAATATATTAGAAATTTATCCAAGGTGAAAGATTATGAAAATATCTCTCAAAAATATTTTATGTATTTCACAAATTCACAATACACAAATCTTATCATATGTCATAACATCAAGACAACTAATATAAACGTAATTAAGCAAATGTTTGAAGATGTTTATAAAGCACAAAAACCTATCTCACAATTTAATATTCTTGCTATCACAAAAGAATATTTATTATTTAATAGCTCAGATAATATTAAAGTACAATCCCTCCAAGAAGAAAAACAATTATCTGAACTGGAGATTGGAATGGAAATACAAAAAGCAGCTATGGGCAAGGAAGTGGATTTTGAAACTATTTTACAAGCTATCATGGAATTTGTTTTAGTAGATAATATAATGGTTCATCCTAATGTAAATAAATATTTCACTCAAGCATCCTTAATACAATCATACAGCAGAGATAAAAAAGCCGATTATACTGCGGTAGTTATGGAAGATATGGATGTAGATTCTTTTCATGAATACTTAACAAATAACAAAGGTATGTATGTCATGGTGATCAGTAAGAGAGATAGTCCACTTAAATACGAAACAATACCTTATAAAACATTTATTTGTAAAGAAGGATGGAAAATAAACGTATATTTTTAGATTGAGAAAGGGGAACTCGATTTGAATATTAGTTATATAGCAGCATGTTTTTCTTTAATAGGTATTTGGTTCAACATAAAAAAGAATCCTATCTGCTGGTTTTTGTTTATGGTAAGTGATGGATTATGGTTCACTTACTCTTTGTATACAGGTCAATGGGCTATAACATTTACCCATACCATGTTTATCATAGTTAATTTCTATGGAATGTATAGTTGGTCTAAAAAGAATCACAAAACAGAATAGCCTCTATTTCTAGAGGCTATTCTGTTTATTCAGGTTCAGCAGTTCCTTCGAAAATTAATCCTTTTGAAAGAGGATATTTTTCATACCAAGCTTCTAATGCTTTCTTACAATGTTCAGCATATCTATAATGAGCACCAATACCTGTTCTTAATTCCATTTCGTATAAGAACTTATCAGCAGTTGTAGTATGTTCAAAATAATATTTATGTCCTAAACTAGTAAAATAAATATATTCTGGATAATCTTTGAACATATTTTTAGCTTGTTCTGCTGTAGATTTGAAATTCTTATAACATGAATAAATGGTATCTGTAGCATTAAGATCAGTAGAATCCACCTTAGGAATCTGTTCAGTGGCTCCATAAAAACCAGAAGGAATCAATGGGCAATATTTAGTTCCTGTTCTGTGGCGATTAAGGTCACGAATCTCACCAAAACTAATACTGTTCCAAGCAAACTTCACTGACATTCTTTGCACTACAGAACCAAAAGGAGAATATCTATTAGTTCTATTTTCACAAGCTTTTACGATCAATTCTTCTGGATAATATAAATCGTCAATATCAACATAAGTATCAAAGTCATGTGAATTATCAATCTCTGTAAATTCACTAGCTTCTTTATTATATTCATACTCAGAAAGAATGTATTTTTGGATAGATTCAGTGGGTTTTGTATGCTTTAAAAGTCTAGGAGCACCAATACTCATCTTATCAGCAATTTCTTGTCCGATTAAGTTTAATTCTTTGAGAGGGTGAGACTGTAAATGAGCAGATATATTAGCCCACGATCTAGCAGACTGAATCATCATTACACCAGTAGAAGCAGCTAAAGGTATATATACTCTAGCTCTATCAAAAGCATAATTACGCTTCATTCTAGCAACAGCCTTCTTGTCTTTATCAGATTCGGAATTCAATAAAGATGCTGGAATCTTGGTTTCTTCAGGATGTAATTCAGCTAATTTTGTCCAAGCTTTTAATGTCAAGTGATAATATTCAAAAGCTTTCTTGTTATAGTCATTAAAAGAATCAACTAAACTTTCAGGAATACCCAATGTTTCAGCATCAATTAGACCTGACTCATCCATTTTAATATATCTTGTTGAACATTCTTGCCCACCGGCAGTAGGGGATAATGTCCAAAGATAATATGCAGCAAATTGTGAAATTTCATCAATAAATAAAGCGATAGGTGTCATGTCTGCTATAGACTGGTGACCATAGTCGATCATCTTAAAAATTCCATCTACTGACTTATCTAAATTAGATGGGTCAATTTTGGAAACGATGGAATCTAAACCTTCATTGTTTCTTGAATACCTAGCTCCAGTGACTGCCAAAAGTTCAGGTGTTAGGGCATGACATCCTAATTCATCTGCCTTTTGAGTAGGATTGATTGATACGTATTGAATTTTCATAATTAATATTACCTTGCAAATAGAGCGCCCTTCCCTTTTGTATAGACGGTATTTGCAAGGCTATAGATTATTATACTGCTAACTCATTATGATATCAAGCTAGAAGGATATTAAATGTCTATATAAGAAAAATAAGAAATAGCGTACTGATCATAATGAGGTTTATCAGATGAGTGTAGTTTTTTCACAATACAATAGCATGCTTCAGGCTAGTGTTTCTTCTGGAGTAATTAACGGACAATATGTTTATTTTACATTACCTTGGTGGTCTAGAAGTGACATTAGATCCATTAGGGTCTGGAATACGTCTGGTGTAAACATTTCAAGCGGATATAATGTTTATTTATTAAGTAACGGCGCACATTATAGATATTCCCCAACTGAAAATGACCACTTTAGAGGTATGGCGTTATCTGTAGCCGCTAAAGCAGATCAATTATATACAGGTATTGCTACATTTAATCCACCAGTATTTATGGAAACAGAATATAATGAAAATTATACCTATATCATGGTGGATTTAGGGGCAGCAAAGACATCCATTAATGTTATGATTGATGTTGTTGGTCAAAAAACATTAGGTGTCAAAACCAACTATATGGAAAAAAACCCATATTATGATGCTAGAGATTATAGAATTATAATTGGTAAAGCTCAATCTGGTGTTGGTGGAACTGGTGGAACTATTTATGATGTTACTCAACCACTTACCAATAAGGGTGGTACAAATGCAGATCAGGCTTCTTTTTCGGATGGTAACGATTATATTTATGTAGGATCTAGTGAAAAATTGAGCCATTGGGATTTTAATCTCACACAACCATCTACTATCAATACAACCTTGACAGCTGAATATTGGAATGGCACTACATGGTCAACAACAAATACAGCTCTTGTTGACAATACTTCTACTGGCAATTCAGACACAATGAAATTTTCTGGTTTAGTAGAATTAAAAGGTACATGGCAAACATCATGGGTTCCTACAATTTTAGAAGGAACAAGCCCAAGACCTTTAGATCCTCTTACTACTTTACATAATGGAATTAATGCTGGAACCATTAGAATGGCTCTTACTCCTCCAAATCCTCCTAGATATTGGGTTAGATTCAAAGTTGGAAGCACTGTTGGAAGTACAATTTTAGTAAATAGTATTCTTCCTGTAAAAGAATATTATTAAAGAATAATTATCTTATCATAAAAATCAAATTCAATCTTTTCACAGGCAAATAGAATTTTTTTCTGTTTGCCTGTTTTTTTTACTGATCTTGATTTAGCTCCATATGATTTAAGATATTCCATACTCTTGCCTAAAATCATGTTATTTCCTACTGATGCAAAGGTAGATCCCTTGATAGACAAATATCTTGCACTTTCATATATAATCCATTTAGGTACAGATTCATGAAAAAACCACAAATCATCTATATAAGTATTAAAAATATCTGACAAATGAAATACCATGTGAGATTTCATTACCTTAGTGTAGTCGTTTAAGGTTATATCTGTAAATTTTGCCACATATTCTGCAGTAGTAAAATTATGAGGATTGAATGTTTTTCCATCTAATATATCCTGAAAATAAGATAACGCTTTTTCTACAGTATCACCATGCATAACGTTGTAAGTATGTTTGGAGTGTGACATTCTGAAAAATGGGTTTCTAGAATTAAAAGAATCATGGTTTAGAGATAAGGTTGGAACTTTTATGATCTGGCAATAATTATATAAATTATTCGGTACAGTAATCAGACATCTTGAATACTTTACTAGTTCAAAAAAAATCTCTGCACTTTCTATCTCTCCTCTTAAATCCATGAAATTATTGGAAATAGGGCTGTTTTTGTTTTCTCCAATGACAACTATATCTTTTCTGTCTGATATAGCCTCAATGAATGAATTCCAGTGGGGATAATGACCATCTTGTTTATTGGTGTGTAAACTTTGAGGTTGTAGGAGAATAAAATCTTTAGGTAGAGATTTTATTATTTCTTTAGCTTTGTTGATAGATTTTTTGGAAATATTTACAATATCTGGTAATTGTGTTTCGTAATGAACACTAGTCCAATCAATGAGACAATTTTTTATATCTTCTACATTACAAAAATCCATTTTCAGATCTTTATGCAACTGAGATAAGTGATGTTGTTCATATATTCTATTAGCTAAATTTGCTAATATTTTCATGTACTCAGCTTTATTACTGTTATCGTAATAATAGCACTTCACTTCTGTAATGAATGATTGAGCTTCTAAAAAATCTTTAATTTCTGGATATGGACCAATATGAATAACTTTATTTATGTTATTTCTTTTTAATACATCCAAGGAAGCAATTGTATCTCCCCAAGCAAAACCTATTAATCCCCACATAATATCCATTGTAAAAGAAAAACCCTCCTTTTATGGGGAGGGTTTATGTTTAATTCTCTCTGGTTACTTGATGATATTCTAGTTCGATAGGAGTATCACGTCCGAAGATTTGAATCATAACTTTCATCTTTTGCTTATCTTCAAAAATGTCTTCCACTGTTCCAACAAGGTCAACAAATGGGCCTTTAGTAACACGAATCTTATCATTCTTATGCCACTTAACTTTAGGCTTATTATTTTCTGGATTCATAGCATCTAGGATTACTTTGATGTCAGAATCTTTAATTGGAATAATTTTATTTGAAGCGGATGATACGAAATTTGCTACACCTGGAGTAGAACGAACAATATTTTGTGTATCAACATCAAGAACCATGTTAACAAATACATATCCTGGATATATCTTTTTATTAACTTGTGCTTTCTTACCGTTTCTCACTACCATTTCGGTTTCTTCAGGAGCAACAACAGTCTTAAACAAATCACTAAGATTAGCGTGAGCCATTCTTTTTGTTAAGGTAGCACACACTGCTTTCTCTTTTTGAGGTAGAACATGAACAGCGTACCACTTAAAATCTGACATATTACTTCTTTCTCTTGGGCAACTTATCTGAGCCAATCCATACCCAAGCATGAATATAAGCTCCATCCTTCATGATAGATACATTAGCATCATCATCAATAAGGATATTTTCATCAGCATTTGTGTACTTCTTACGAGCAGCTGTGATATACTTTTCATTCAATTCATTTGTTTGATACTTAGACCAGACAGAAATTGATTCAGCAATATCTCGCAAAGAAGATTTGGATGTGTAGGTGAATTCCTTCAAAATAGTGTTAACCTGATTTACCGTAAGATTAACATAACCACTAACAGCATTATTGAGCATCTCGCTCCTCCTTGCTATTAATGTACCATGATTTTATATAATCACAAAACTATTTTTTGAACTATTTTGCTCCGGGAAATTCAGGTGTTGGTCTGTGTAATCCGTAGTCCTTGATGAACTTAAATCTTTTGCCTCTACTTTTAGGCATATTTCTGTAAACTTCATCCCAGTCACTATCATTACCAGTAAGTTTTGAAATCTGGTGTAATCTGTCAATTAGACCACGGTGAGCAACCATAGTAGGCATAGGGGTTTTTCCTACTTTACCTTTTGCTCTAGCTCCAGCCAAGAATTTAGCTCTAGCTCTAATAATCTTAGCAGCATAGAATTCATCTAATTCTTGAGAAGTAATTTTCTTGGACAGCATTTCGATCATGCTATCTACTTCAGCTTTTTCTTGTGGAGTTGAAGTAGAGTTGAGAGGCTTTTGTGGTATACCTAAAGCATCTCTAAGAATCATTGTGACCCAACCTAAGCCAGAATTAAATTTAATATCTGCTAAAGCTATAGCTGTATTTGCAGGTAATTTAGATACCCCTAATTCTTGCCAATCAACAAAAGCTGCTTTTTCTGCCTCTTCTTTCGTTAATTTAAATACAGATTTTGGCGGGAATCCATAAGCTCTTACTAAACCATTATAATGTTTTTGTGTAATGCCATAATTTGTTTCACCACCTGGATCTGTTTTCATATTAACAGCTCCACCCTCTTGCTTGTTTCTGAATTCTTTATAAATTTCATAAACTTCAGCAGGGTTGGTTTCAAACGGAATGCCTTTATTTTTCTTGCTATCAAATACTAGCCAGTGTTTCTTTACTGATTTTCTTTCTCTACCAGTAATCTTGCCAGCATCCATATCCTGCATCAGTTTAAGTTTGATTTTTCTTTTAGCTGGCATCTTAGCTTTAGGTCTAGCTACTTCTTTTTTGATAGGCTGCTTTATTTCTGGTTGCTCAATTGTAGGTTGTGGAGCTGCTTGTTCTACTACAGGCTTATCATATAAAGGATCCTGAACCATTTGCTCTGGTGTAGATTCTTTAGGAGTTATAAGTTGTTCTATTTTGACAAGATTAGATAAATTAGGATCTTTAGGATTATTTAAAATAGCAGCTTTGAATGTTTGGCTATCAACAACTCCAGTAGCAGGTATGCTTTGAGCTCTTTGAAAAGCTATTGTTGCATCTACTGTTGCTTGACCATAATCATTATCTACTGTTAAACCCGCATTATTATTTGCATTAAGATAACTTTGCCAAGCTCCCACTGCGGTATGTTTTGCGCCCTGTCCAAAAGGTTTGAATTCTGTGATATTATAATTTTGTAATATCTTGGTAGGATTTTCTAAAAGGGTTTGAACTAATTTAGTTGTAGTTCCTGCTAATACACCAGCCAATGTTAAAACAGCAAATAATGTGTTTTTATTATAGTACCAAGGCTCATTGGCTGCTACTTTTGTAAATACATCATGTATCTTCGCAGCTTCTACATATTTACCTTGAGATTCTAAATCACAGCAGATATTATTTAATTCAAGTAAAAGGGCATACCTATTCATGGATATATTTTTCTATCTAATAAGGACATTTACCCTTTAGATTTTACGTATTTCATCTAGTAAAACATAAGCTCCAATTAAATTAGAAGCAGAATCATTAACTTGTTGTACTAAACATTTCACTAAAATATATCTTTTTTGTGTATCTTCTTCAGACATTATGAGATTTTCAGCTTTTAAATCGCTGGCATATTTTTCCATAGCATACATAGTTACTTTAAATTGTTTTGTAAGTAAATGTAAACTATCGGTAAATTCTTTTTCTATTTCTTTCATTCTCTAATATTATGTCCAGGGTATGGATATTTTCTGTCCTTATATGAAATAAAATATCCGATCTTTTCGTCATTGAAAGGATAATTATATTTTACTGGTCTACCATCACTATCCTTGGTAAATCCCCACTTGTTATTATAATATTCTCTTAATTTAGGGAAATATTTTTCTTCGTATGTGTCTAATAGTCCGTCAATAGAGTTCATACTGTAGCTTCCGATATGTTTATGTTTGAATGAGGTTTTAACAGGATGCATATTTAGCTTTTCTAGCCTTATTTCAAAATCAGTATCTTCGTAATAAGCTGGATAAATATTTTCATCAAACATACCTATAGTATCTAAAGCATACTGATTATAAATAAAACAAGCATAATCCCATTCACTTAAAATAATAGGGCAAGCAAAGTTTCTATGAGCAAATTTTATGAAATCATTGAATCCTGTATCCACAAATGCAAAATCATCATTTAAAATCACACAATGATCATATTTATTCTCAATATATGCAAAAGAAATTATATCGTTCCATGTTCTTGCTAATCCTCTATTTTGTCTGTAATCAAAGCATCTGACATGTTTATATTTACTGGCTAAATAATAGATTTTTTTTGCTATTTCTCGATCTTCCGAATGATTGAATAACAATACTATTACTTCATGAGCTGCATTGTTAGAATTGATTACAGAAGTTACACATGTTTCTATTACTTCTGGATTACTAAAACAAGGTATACCTACAACAACATTTGCCATAATAAAAATATACAGATTTCTTTTATAATAGGGCTATGGATACTTTAAAATCGTTGTGTGCTAGTTTGAATTCTTTTACTGATAAAGATACTGTTCATTGTTATTTAGATGTCTATGATCATCTTTTTCTTCCATACAAAGATAAAGAAATTAACTTTCTAGAGATTGGGACAGATCGAGGTGGAAGCTTAATGTTATGGGATAAATATTTCCCTAATGCTAATATTTATGGATTAGATATTAAGCAACCTGATCTTGAGATTCCTTCAAGAGTAAAATTCTTTCAATCAGACGCAACAGATTCTAATTGTTTAAACTTATTTCCAGAAAATATTAAATTTGATATTGTTATTGAAGACGCATCCCATTTGTTAGAACATCAAATTCTTACCTATTCTTTTATGAAAAATAGAATGAATGCTGGCGGTTTGTTTATTATTGAAGATATCCAAGAATATGGTATAGCTAAAATGAGAATGCAACAATATTTTGGTGATTTTGATATTTATGATCTTAGATATATCAAAAACAGATATGATGATATTTTATTTGTTTTTAAGCATTAGCCTCTTTGTATCATTTCACATTTCACATCTAATTCGTAGTCAGTACAAATAGTGCATAATCTGTCTAGTTGATTTAGGATATTAATAGTAGATTTATTGACCTGCATTTGTTGATCAATCTTTTCTTCAGCAAGCATTATTTTAGATTTTAAATATTTGGGATGATAGTTTTGATCTTTACTTATTTCTAAAATCCATAATAAAGCTAAAATAAGCTCATTTTGCACTTCTACATAAAAATATTGTGATCTTATATCTACTGCATGTAAATCTAAAGTGTATCCTATTAAATCGGATTCAATGATCAATATTTTCTTGAATAATTTGTCATCATATTCATATTCATATTTGATTGGTATGTTATCAATTAAATCTAACCATTGTTTCAATAACATTCTATTGTCATGATTTAAGATTGCATATGACAAACATTCAGATGCATCACTCTTGTAATTGGATGGCAGATGTAAAGTAGATTTCCATAAAACATTATCAATGTTATATTCGTCAGAAATTTTAGGTTCGAATTTTAAAACGTTATATGCCATAAAACAATTATAAAGGATTATGGCAATATTTTTATAAATTAAATAATATGAGAATAATCATTTCAAGTTGCAAATATCATGAATCTGTTGGTAATTTTCACCAAGCAGATATTAATGACAAAGTATTACAAAAGATTGCTAAGACCCCTGAAGGCGAACCAATTGTTGAAAAGTTAGATTGGGTCAATACTTCGTTTAAACCCAATGACTTGATAAAAATGGAGTCAGATGTATATCCTCCCGATTTTCATGTATTTTCAGATCTAGAAATACCATCATATGTGTACATGACTCCAGAACAACAAAAATTAATACCTAAACCTGCAAGGGACAAAATCATTAAAGAAATAAGACAAAAAGCTGATGAATATCTTATAGAAGATGATAATGATAAATATATTGTAGATGGTATGAATGGAATATTTTATTTTATATTATCTGTTAATAACAGAAAGAAAAAAATAGAAGTAGAAGATCTTACAGTCATTCCAGGTAACAGAAGAACAAATTTGATGATAGCTTTAGACAGATTATATAAGCTTCTAATGCCTTATCAATCTCAAGGATTTTCAATTATAGGATCAGCTAGAAAAACGACATCTTGGCCTATGATTAAAAATATGGTCAAACAAGGATGGCTTATACCTGTTAAAGGCAAAAGAATAAAAAAAGTTTACAGAGATGATCAAGGTAGAGTAGTTGATATGAACACTAGCATGGATGATATTGGAGATGAAGAATTACATGAATTTGAATTTCAATTAAATCTTCCATCTGCTCTTCCAGACTACATTCAAAAAGGTGCTGCTGAAGCTTATGAAAAAATCAACCCTAAAAAATCTCTTATCAATAAAGGTGTTGATAAATTAAAAAGTTTTTTTACAGGAAGATAAATAAAAACCCCTCATAAAGAGGGGTTTTTTAGTTATTCATCAAAATCAAATCGCTGTTGTCCAGAAGTTATGCGATTTATTTGCTGTGAGTTATCAAATCCATATTCAAAAATATTTCTCAAAGATCTCATGTTTTCTTTTGGTAAATCAAGCTTCAAATAATCGACAAGAGCTATAAATCTTTTTTCTATTTCATCTGGAGTGGAGATAGCATTGTGAATAGTAAACATACCACTGTCACATCCAAGACTATAAGATTCAGGACCAAATTCAAATTTGTCGTAAAGTAATCCTCTGTAACTTCCATTACCATCAAAATAGTTTTTAAAGATTACATTTGTGATATAGAAGAATAACATTAATCTATTATCCATTTCCAAGGATTCAAAATATTCTTTAGCTTTTTGTGTATATTGTTCCAAAGCTTCTTCTTCTATTTTTAAAAATTCTTTATATTCTTCAGAATTTAAGTAATCGCTAAAAGATTTATATGTCTTACCATTATGTTCAAATGGATTGGGATTTTTCACCATAGGATTGTTAGTACTTTCTCGTATTGACTCTTCTTTTCTTTGTTTTACATCATCCCAGTTCATTATTGTAAACCTTACCTGTAAGAGTTGAATATCTACCTATGGACATTTGATAATATTCAGGGTCTAACTCACATCCTACAAATTTTCTATCAAGATTATCACATGCTATTAGAGTAGATGCAGTACCAGCAAAAATATCTAATACAACATCTCCTGTGTTTGTATATGCGTTGATGAATCTTTCCAAAATCATCACAGGTTTTTGAGTAGGATGCCAGTTACAATATTCTTTACTAGTGGTATGATTGTTCTTTTCCCAAATACATGTAGGTATCGTTCCTTGAGCATATTCATCACCAGTGCGAATATTGATTTTCTGTTTACGTTCTACTCTAATACTATCTGAATTGAATAAGAATGTTTTGCCTTTAGAATAACACCAAATATATTCATGCTTTCTTGCAAAATTAGTTTTAGATCTGCCACCCCAATTATAATGCCAGATAATTTCATTTTGGGGAAGCATGTTGGGCATTTTATTTAAAACATCTAGCTTGTATTTTAAAAATGTATCGTATTTTAGCGTCCCAAATACACACATCATACGGTCAGCTTTTAATACTCTTACACATTCTTTGGTCCATTCTTCACACCAATCTAAATAATCTTTTTCTGAAGACCATTGGCTATCCCATCCTTTACCACCGTCATAACCAATATAATATGGTGGGTCAGTGAGAATAAGGTCAACACTAGAATCAGGAAGGGATTTTAGGAAAGACATACAATCTTCGTTTTTATAATTATGTTGCATAAGATACCTATTTACATTTTACCATAGCTTGAATGGTTTTTTTACTGGTCTCATTCAATTGTTTTAATTGATTTAAAATATTGTTACATTCGTTTTTTACATCAGAATATTCTTGTGTTTCAAACAATGCACACATGCTTTCCAATTTTTTTATAAGAGTATCACGAGAACAGATACATGTTTTAGGTATTGAATTAATTGATATCTGTGAACATTCGATAACAACTTCGCTATGTTGACCTCTATTTTTAGATGCAGTAAGGTTAAATACATCAAAAGGAGATAGCACAGCCCATAAACCACTTTTTCTAAAATAAACAATAACTACAATACATTTGATAGCTCTGACCTGATTAATACCACCAGTACTATCAAGCTCTAAATCAGTTGTTTTGACTTCGTAAGTATACGAGGAATTTTTACCCTTATAAATACCATCTCCGTCTTTGGGATGACATTTTTCATATTTAGGACCAAGCAATTTATATAAAACTTCTTGACCTTTTGTACCAGTGGAATTTGGATTGTGTAGTCCATTTAACATAACATAACCTCTAAAGAAGATCTAAGTTACAGAATGCTTGACCAGTCCAATAATATTTTCTGAACTCATCAATTTCATTGTAATATTTGTGTCTATCATGAAAATAAATGATTCTAGCATCTTCACCTAAATCATGTAACACTTTATTAAATATTAACCTACCAGTTCGACCATTACCATCAATAAAAGGATGAATAATCTCAAACATATGATGAGAAATCCAAGCAGTATCGATAGGATTTCTAGATTCATCATTCATCAGATTTTTAGTAGTATTGAACCAAGTATCCATTAACCCTGGAAACAAATATGGTTTAGGGCATTCTTGATTGCCAACCCATACATCTAAGGTTCTATATTGACCAGATGAATTATGATTTTCAAAATAATCTATGCCTTTGGTTAAAAATCTATGTATGTCTAGTGGGGTAGATGAAGTGATTTCCCAACCATCTGATAATACAAAATTTAAAGCATTTAAATGGTTGTCATACATTTTACAACCTGGCTTATCTCCCTCATATCCTGGTTGCGGATCAATGGCATTAGATTGAATGATATAAGCATCTTTCCAACTTTTTGAAAAATCTAACATAATTAATTAGTTACTTCAATATCTTCGTCAAAATAATAATCGCAATGACAATAATCTGAAAAAATCATAAATACATTCATCATTAACGCATAGTCTTCTTTACTGTTACAATAGATTGAATATGATTGTAGCACTTTATCATAACTTACTAAGAAAAAGTTCTTATCATTCAATGCTACAGTATAGTATGTATTTAAAGAAACATCAATCT
>JACCDO012284373.1_pt1 | contig 26439 bp, 33 predicted proteins | sample 7446101 | NCBI WGS metagenome assembly JACCDO01 (sample SAMN15323440, study PRJNA562643) | freshwater metagenome | isolation source: river surface water | place: USA:Blue River Watershed | collected 2017-08-16 | reverse complement strand
TTGTTCATCTGCTTGTTCATCTGCTTGTTCATCTGCTTGTTCATCTGCTTGTTCATCTGGTGAACTTGTAGTAGTAGGGACCATGGTAGGGATCATAGTAGGGGTTATAGTGGTAGTTAACATATTATCTGAATTATCTGAATTATCTGAATTATTCGTGTTTACATAATAATAATAACCACCTCCTGCTACAGCTAATAATACTAGTGCAATTATTATGACAATGATCATTTTTTAATTTATATAATATATTAATATAATAAATTTATTAAAATAAAAATAATAATTATAATTTTTTATATAGTTCATAAAACATATTTAAGAATGAATTGTAAGGAGGTGCTTCGATAAAATCCATATTTTTTACATATTTCAAAAATATAGAAAATTCATCAGGCATATCTTTACATAATTCAATTTCTGATATATTTTTTTTTGATTTTAATATTCGTATATTTTTTTCATCTTTTGATTCGTTTTTTATTTTTATTTCCCATGGTAATTTACCGTGAAATAAATGTATAAACATATATGCACACGATTCAAGATCGTCTTTTCTAGATTGTTCTACTTTTTCATGTGCAGAAATACTTGCATAAGTTTGTGTGCCACAAAATTTTTTATTTTTTTTAAATGGGATATGCTCATTGTGTTTTATGTATTTTTTACAAATACCGAAATCTATACAGAACAATTTGGCATTAAAAAAATTATCATTGTTATCGAATGCGAAATTGCTAGGTTTAATATCGCGATGGATAAATCCATTATTGTGAATATTTTTTAATACATTTATTATTCTTATAGTCAAAAAAGTTATTTTCTTTATATTATGTGTTAAATCTAATTTGTCTAAACTGTCGTTTAACAAATCCATTAAAATACAGGGTTTTCCTTTTATTTTGTATAAAGATGCATTGATTATTCCTTTAGAATTACACATTAATTTATAGAATTTTAATTCATTTAATAGACTTTTTTCTAGATGAGAATGATTTTTTTTGTCTTTAGTATAGTTTATAATTTTAATTGCTTTGTATTCATTTGTAGTTTCATTATATATTTTGTATACTTGACCAAATCCACCTTCTCCAAGTTTTTCCTTGATTATATAATCGTCAAATTTTGTTCCTATATCCATATCTATTTTGTATATTTTTTGAAAAAGAATTGAGCGCTATTTATTTAAAAATAAAATAAACAAACATATATGTGCGAATTAGTATATGTGCATATAGGTGACAAATTACCTGAATATATATATGAATCTATATATCAAACACTTAATATATGTGAGAATGTAAAAATATATGTTCTTTTAGAAGAAAGACATATAGAATATTTCCATAGTATACAATACAATATCAATAGCAACTGTATATTTGTGATTCCTATAGAAACAATAAATAAAAGTCAAAAATTAAAGCAATATGAAGAAAATATCAAGATAAGGATGAATGAAGATTTTTGGATAAATACTACAAAGAGATTTTTTATTATAGAAGAATTTATGAAGATATACAAAATAAGTAGTATTTTTCATATAGAAAATGATGTGATGATATATATGGATTTTGAAGAAATAAAATCGTATATAAAAAGTGATAGTAAAGATATATGGATGGTGCAGGATAGTTTAGAGCGAGTTATACCATCTATAATGTATATACCTAACATAAAAAGTATAAGTATGTTAAATGATTATATAATAAAGATGACTAAAGATGTATTTATAAATGATATGATATTATTGGGAAAGTATAATAAAAAATACAAACTACCCATTTTTCCGGAAAATGATGTTGGTATAGTATTTGATGGTGCTGCAATAGGGCAATATTTAGGGGGTATAGATTATAATAATCGTAGAAAAAATTTTGGGGAACCTGGTTTTATAAATGAAACATGTGTGTTCAAGCCAAATATGTATAGTTATAAATTTATGAATATACAAAAAAACAAGAAAACTATAAAGAAACCTGTAGTATTAATAGATCAAACAAAAATAGTAAAAATAGTTAATTTGCATATACATTCTAAAGAATTATATAAATTTTCTAGTGTATTTAATATTAAGGAAGATGATATAATATCAGGGGAAAAAATATTGAAATTTTGTGATATAATTATATGTACAGAAGATATATATATATTTCATAAAAATATATTAAATTTTGCAGATTGTGATAACATATTTATAATAAGAGATTTTAAAAATGTAAATATAAATGTATTAAATGAGTATATAAATGTATTAAAGAAGAATAATATTAGTATTTTTGTGTATACGCATATACTTGAAAATTTCCAAGAGTATATAATGGATAAATTAATAGATAAAGAATACACGATATATGTACATAATTCTGACCACTCATTTGATAAAACATATGAAAAATTATTAAATAACAAGAATATTAAAAAAATATATGCACAAAATATAGATTACCAATTTAATGAAAAACTACATTTTTTACCTATTGGTTTAGCGAATTCAATGTGGAAACACGGTAACATCCCTGTAATGTATCAAGTAATGTCAAAAAATTATTACAAAAAGAAAACAAAAGATATATATATAAACATAAATCCAAATACTTATGCATATAGACAAATTATATTAGACGATATTAAAACTAAAACAAAATACAACATTTCAACAAATAAAAATTATAGAGAATATTTAGAAGAACTTTCGGAGCATAGATTTGTTCTTTGTATAAGAGGTAATGCACTAGAAAGTCACAGATGTTGGGAAAGTTTATATTTGGGGTCTATACCAGTTTTTATTAATAACGAAACGACAAAATGTTCTAAATTTTTAAAATATTACAAAATCATGGGATTCCCTTATATTGAAATAAAGGGGTGTTTATCAGAATGTGGATTAACATTTGATGAAAAATTATATAAAGAAAAGATTAATACTGAATATATAGAAAAAATGAAGATAAATTACTATAAATGATAAACATAAAAAGACTTACAAAATAAATTTAAATTAAATTTATTTTATTTCTACGATAAATAATATAATGTACAATAGTAATTTTGACAATTCAGCATTTAAAAAAAAAGCTATAAGGGAATATAATAGAACTATAGATGATCCATGTTATTTACAACAACAGACTGATATGAATGCAAAAAAATTAAAATTTGTAACAACAAATAATATAGATTTATTAGAAGGAAAGGATAAATTTAATTATTTTGGTATTAATATTAAAGACAAATTAGCTGTCCCATCTGAATCTATGAAAGATTATTCAAAATTAGTTGGTGGAAGTACTGGTAATATTATAACTAATTGTGGTGGTAAAATAGAAATAGGACAATTACCAATACCAACTATGCCAAGTAAATATCAATTATATCATGGAGATATTTATTTGGAAGATACAATGAAAAATCAAAATGAAGTAAGAAAACAAACAACTATACCGAGAGACTCATATTATTATAATAGATCATTTTATATATTCGATAATATGGAAAAGCCAAATCCAATAAAAAGTGTAGAAATAGGAAATAGAGTAGGTATTCCAACTAGAAATTTAACAAAAGCAAAGGGTGCAGTTTTCGTGCGAAAATAATAATACAGTAGAAAATAATAAGGTATTTTTTAAAAATAAAAATAATATTATATAATATAATGGACGAATATGTTATGTATTTTTTAAGAATATTTGAAAATGACAATACACAATATGATGATTATGTAATAAATTATAATGAAAATATACAAAATGAAGAAATAATAAATAATATTAATGATATGATAAACGGTATGATGTCATATGTACATTCAGATATAAATATAGATGAGATAATAGGTTTGATTATTAACAACATAGTATTAGATGAACAACAAAATGTAATACTTACAGAAGATGAATTTGATAAATTGACATGTAATAAATATAAACAGAATGACAAATATACAAATTGTGATATATGCTTAGAAGATTATAAAGATGATGAAGTTACAAAAATAACACCGTGTGAACATGTATATCATATTGAATGTTTAAAAAGATGGGTTTGTGAAAAAAGTGCTAATTGCCCTTCGTGTAGATACGATATAAAAAAATATTTACTATTAAATAGGAATGAATTCGGAAGAAATATATGAAATGATTAAAGATAAAAGATTATCATTTTTAAAAAAACATCAGAAGAAAGATAATGGAGTCAATTTTTTTTTATCTCCTAGAATAAGTTTGAATTTATATAAGGCAAAAGTATTTTTTGTAAATGATAAAAATATTATATTGGAATATGATAAATTTCACGATATATATTTATTAAGTATGTTAAGAAATATAAATAAACAAATAATAGGATTATTTAATGATATATATAGAGAAGATATATCAACATATCCATTTTTTTCAGAAAGAGAAAAAACATTTACAATTCAATGTTTTGTACCAAAAATAAAAGATAAAATTAATGTAAAATACATAAATGAAGGTGTTGAATGTAATTTTAGATATCCTAACAGAAATTGTATAATAGATCATTGTGAAATAGAAATAAAAAATATATGGTTACTAAATGGTAAAAGTGGGTTTAATGTTGAATTGAAAAGTATGACATTTTATTAATTTATGGATACACTACTTAATGTATCTGTGTAATTATTTAATGATTTGTAATATCCAGGCATATTAGGCATATAATAAATTTCATTTAATTTAGTTTCTAATTTTAGTAGTTCATCATTGAGTAATATATTTTTATTATAATTATTGTATTGTTGTAATAAATTATCTAATGAATTGTTAGCATTTTCTTTAGAATCGAATTCAATTTTGCATAAATCTATTTTTATATTTTTTTCGAAATATGAAAATACAATAAAATTTTCATAAGAATTTGAAATTACATATATAATATCTGTCTTTTTTACCATGTCGTAACTGACATATGTGTTTTTAACGGAATTCAAACTAAAAAAAACATTTTTTGGAATATCCTTAGATGTAGTTGTACCCATTTAATAGATAATGTGTATATTTTTAAATTAACTAACATTTACATAAATTAATTTCTTGATTAATATATATGGTAGTAAATATTAAACAAGGAACAATATTTGTTTCTATAGCAAGTTATCGTGACCCAGTTTGTACTAATACAGTGACTGAAATTTATAGAACAGCTGAATTTCCAGAAAAAGTATTCGTTGGATTGTGTCAGCAAAATAATAAAGAAGACAAAGAATGTGTACCTGATAATTTCAAATACAAAAATAATATAAGAACAATACGGATACCATCGATAGAAGCAAAGGGGCCAACTCTAGCAAGATATCTTTGTTCAACATTACATGACGGAGAAGAATATTACATGCAAATAGATTCGCATTCTAAATTCACTAAACATTGGGATACAAAATGTATGAATATGATTAAAGAAATCAAAGAAATGAAATTGAGTGATAAACCTGTTATATCTAGTTATCCTTCAGGTATAGAATCGTATAAAGAAGATGATGATTCTACAATTGTTACAACAATGTGTAGAAGTTATTTTACTGATAGAGGTATGTTAAGTCTTCATGGTGCTGAATACATAGACAATCCAAAATATTATGAAACACCTTATTTGGCAAGTGGTTTTTTCTTTTGTGAATCTAAATTTTTAGAAGAATTACCATATGATCCTAAATTAGATTATGTATTTATAGGTGAAGAAATACATCACGCTATAAGATTTTATACGCATGGATATAATATATATACACCTAGTAAAAACATAATATATCACGAATATACAAGAGCGGATAAACCCAAAATATGGACTGATAAACAATACAATGATGATGAAGCTTTTGAAAAAATCAAGATAATGATAGGTTTAGGTGGAAATAGTAAATTACTAAGTGAAGAGATGAAAGCTAGTATGAAAGTATATGGTATGGGAAATGTAAGATCTATAGAAGATTACTATAAGTTTGCAGGTGTAGATATAAAAAATAAAATAGTATATAAAGATTTTTGTAAAAAAAATCAACTAAATCCAGATTATGAGAATTGTGTAATAGATGGGTCAGGGACTATTACATGTATTAATAATAAAAAAGAAAGTAACAATATATATTTTATAGGGGTAACGACGACTATAATTATAACAATCGCGATAATATTTATTATATATTTTCAAATACTAAAGACCCAGAGTCTATAGAAACAATATTATAAATCTGAGCATAAATAAAAAGGTATAGCTCATTTGGATTTTTATTTAATTTCAATAATAATGAAACATCACTAAATGCATTAGTATCTAAATGACCACTTGGTTGATTATCTTCGGGTAAAAGACAAAATGGCATATTATATATAAACCTATTTGGAACATATGTGTGAATAGAATATGGAACAGCTAATCTATAATAAATTTCAGATAAATAGTCAAATCTTGGTTTTCCGTCTAAGTACAATGCTAATTCTTTTATAATACTTTCGTCATCTGAAGAATTATAAACAAAGTAATTATTTTTTTCTATATTTTGTTTTTCTGAGCATGCTATAAATAATTGTTTTAATGGTCCTGTAAATTTTAACGTTGTGCTATGAATATCGTAATTTGCTGGTATTACTTCTTTTCCGTGATATTGTGTTTGTTCTATTAAATAACTATGTTTTTTATCTTTAAAAGGTTGAAGTATAGTGTCATCTAAGAAAATATATTCTGCGTAAATTTCAGAATCTAATATAGAAATTGTAGTAGGAGGAGTAGTACCATCATAATTGATTAAATTTTCAAATTTCTCAAATTTAAAAATTATTTTTATATCTTGAGTAGGCATTGAAACTACAGGTAAAGCCATATTATATTTTTTAGTAAACCAAAAATCTAATGGTATTATTAATTCAAAAGGTTTCAATGCATTAAATTTAGCAGCGTTATATATATCGGATTTCCCAACCATTAAATTTCTACCATAATGATTATAATATCTAAAATCATTGTATAAATCTGAAAATCGAGGATATATCTTTTCTACTATGGACCCACCAATTTCCAATTCTATAGGAACTTCTTGATCAAAAATAGAATAACCCAGAGAATCAGAATAACAAGCGTATGTACCAGATGTTTTTGATAAAGCTGGTAATTTTAGTCTCAAGTATAATTTCGACAAAAGATGTCCATATTTAGGAATGGTACAAGATATTTTTTTATCAAATGCAGCAATTTCATTTAATTGGACTTTTAATGTATCAACTGCGAAATTAGCATATCTGTAATAAGAGTATTTAAAAATATTTATTTCTGGTTTTTCAGTTAAATAAACATTTGATTTACCAACACTTGTTAATTGCAATATACTACCAGGCATTTAATCTATAATATATAAATATTTTATTTTATAGATTTAAACAATGAATGAAATTATTTAAAATCAAAACTATTTAAAAATTATATATTAAAGATAAACAATGGAATTTAAAAATCACACGTATGAAACTACAAAATATTTTTCATTTAATGGTTTAGAGTGTCAAGGAAGATTAGTTAATGTAATAGATGGTGATACGTACGTTATTATAGTGAATCAAATGAATGATTTTTTTAAAATCAAGATTAGATTAAATGGGATAAATGCTATGGAGATAGATACAGACGAAGGTAAAAAAGCTAGGAAAATAGTATTAGATATGATTAAAATAGATAGTGAAGATAAAAACGAGATTAAAGAAATATTGAATAAAGAAATATATATGGTTAAAATTAAGTGTTATGGCTATGAAAAGTATGGACGTGTACTGGCTGATTTATTTATAAACGAAATTAATGTAAGTGATATATTATTAAAGGAAAAGGTGGCTGTAATATATAAATAAACACAAGAATATTAAAGAAAAGTCTCAACCGATTCCACTTCCACCGTATCTAAAAAACAAGTGTTGAATATATTTAAAGATTAATTTCTTTTCGTATATTGTTTCTAAGTTTCATTAAAAGTTTTCCAAGATTGTTGTGTTTTATTTTTTCTTTGCATTTTTTGCAAAAACAATGCCCATAATAACAATCACACCACATATTACCCTCAATGATTTCCATATTTCCTGTATCAAGTAATTTTTGTCTAAGTTCTGGTATTTTAAATTTATCGTAAAGAACATCATACATAACATTTAATTTAGTCATATCAAAAGATTTTATATCAGACATTTTAATATTGTGTCCATATGTTTTAACCATTTTAGGATTTTTAATATTTAAAACATTTTGTTTATCAATATCCGATTCAGCTTTATGATATTGATATGCTTGTTCTGAATTATCAAATATAATACCATTATGTTCGAATTGAATAGGATAAAAATTACTGAGAAAGTTGTATTTTCCTCTGAAAAATGAAATTTTAGAATACATTTTATACATATATAATTAATATATTTATATAATCAATTTTTTTTAAGATACACACAAATGGTCTTGGAGTCTAAAGCCTGTTGCACAATATTCTCTATCCATACTTGTTTTAGTTATTCTAGCACCACCATCTGGTTCACATAAAGAACCTCCTACATTATGGTATCCGGCAGGGCATGTTGGATAACAAAGACCACTTACATTAGTATAACCATCATTGCAAACTGGTGTTCTATTTATTGTTTGTGCAGGATGATTGAAGCAATCTATAACGTCTGTTCCAAACAAAGTTTTTGAAGTTCCACAGTCTTTTGTACAAGTTAATGGGTATACTTTATAATCAGATGGACAGTTGGAGTAAGTTGGTATAACACCAGCCCCATTGTATTTTGTATCTAACCAACATGAAGTACCATCGTCACGTTCATTTGGTTCACATGGTTTTTTCAAAGGTATTTGATTATCCTTTCCACCACCTCCTAAACCTATTCCTTTACCAGACCCACCAAGTATTCCGGATTTACTATCCCAGACCCTACCTGTAGTAGGATGGTATAATGACAAGCTGGCGTCATCTCCTATCATTAAAATATTAGAGGGAAGGTCCGCTGTACCTGAATTCCATAGTGTATTTCCGTAAAAATCGTAAAGAATAACATTGCCGTTTTCATGATATACTAATTTAGAAACTATCGTATTAGTATCTGGTACAGTGTATAATTTAGTAAACGCAGATGGTGGAAGTTCTGTGAGGTATAAACCGGTAGTAGAAACCTGCAAGGCGTATCTATTATTTGTTGCTTTAAGACCTTCACCAGCATCTAGTGTTTGACCTTTTGATAATGATCTACCCTTGTATCTATAAAACCCATCAGTTTTATTAAACTGTCTATCATTTATATTATCCCATACTATACCTTTATCTGCAGCCATAATGACTAATTTTCCATCATCTAATATTTGCAAAGTTTCGCTTGGTATATCCCAAGTATTTGAATGCCATAATGGTTTTTTATTTGAATCTAATAATACTAGATTTCCATCAGTTTGATATACTAATGAATCTGTACCTTTTAGGGCAGATTTTGTAAATGAAATTTCTTTAGGCTTTCCATTGTCTCCTTCTGAATAATATAAAATAAGATCACCTGTTTTTTGAAACATCAAAAGATTTTTACCATTTGGAGATACTAAAGCATCACATTTTTTAAGAGTTTCACCCTTATTCAATACTGTTTTTTTCCTGTAAATACCTTCTGATGCTAGACAATTTATTCCATCATTGTAATCCCATATTAATTTTTCATCTGCATACACTGAGAATTTATTAAAATCTGAAACAATAACATTATTACTTTGTGGAAATTCCCAAGTATTTGAATGCCACAATGGTGTATTGTTATTTCTTCCAAGTAATACAAGATTACCGTCTTTTTGAAGTGTTAATTTCGAAGAAATTTTAGACGCGCTACATGCAGGTAATTTAGTATCTTTATTTAAACAATCTTGTTTTCTCCAAGTGTTGCAAGCCCAAGATGCATCTGTTGGTGTATGTCCCCAGTTTATTTCTACATTACTTACCTTTTTTCCATCTTTTAAACAATCCCAATTAGAAATATTTTTACTGTTTGTATTTTCATATATAGGTGTAGATTTATTATTTTTTATATCGTGCAAAATAAGATTACCTGATGATTCTAGTGCTAATCTACTAGTTTGACTTTCAGAAACCAATGCATCGCATTCTTCTAAACTTGAACCTTTATTTAATTTTTTTATATCATTATATACACCAGCTATTCCGGTACAATTTCTACCTGTAAGAGCAGACCATATTATATCTTTGTCATTATATAATGCAAAGTTACCGTCATCTGTTATTTGTAAAGAAGTTGTTTTCCAATTTGGAGTTTTACTATTCCATATAACAGTATTTGAATCTGTATCTGTCAATGTTAAATCACCACTTAAATTATAATCTAATTTTATATTTTTTGCAGTAGTTAATGATTGCCAAATTATAGACGTATTTGATTTTAAAACCATATTACCATCTGATTGTAATACTAATTTGTATTTTTTATTTTTTGAAATAAGACCTTCGTTAGTCTTTAATGAGGAACCTGCTGATAAGGTATCATCTTTGAATACTATATTGGAATCTGGTGGTAAGGTGGTTGTTGTTTGTGTAGGAGATGCAACTGTATCGTCACTAGTTTCAGCATCAGCATCAACATCAGTATCAGCATCAGCATCTGTAGGTACTTCTGTTCCCGAAACTGGTGTTGTGACACCTGTTAAATTGCTGTATGCACTTGGTGTAAAGTAGAAATATAATCCTATACCTGATATAGAAGATATAATTAATGAAATAATTATTACAATTATAATAATAATAGTTGTCTTTTTTTCCATATTTTAAGTATAGTAAATAAAATAAAAATTTAAAGACATTGATTAAAAAATACTAAAGTAATGATATGAAAAAAATAAATATAGACTTTTTGATAAATGAAGCAATGAAATCGCCTGTAAATAATAAACATTCTGCATGCTGTATTGTGAGAAATGAATTGTATAAAGAATCAAAAGCTCATAATAAGTATTATGACATTAAAACTAATGTTAAAATAAGTGTGCATGCTGAAATAATGGCGTTAAATAAAGTAATAAAATATAATAAAAAGGGGTTTGATATTATAGTTATACGTTTAACTAAAGCAAACAAATTGACATATTCTAGACCATGTGCTCAATGTATAGAGACATTAAAAAACAATGGATTTCGTAAAGTATATTATTCTAATTTTGAAGGTAATATAGAAAGTGAATATCTTTCTGATATGGTGCAATATCATACAAGTGCAAGAACTAAAATAAAAAATAATATAAATTGAACAAGAACTAAAATAATATAAATTGAACAAGAACTAAAATAATATAAATTGAACAAGAACTAAAATAATATAAATTGAACAAGAACTAAAATAATATAAATTGAATTTAAAAATAAATATATATACTATAAATGACTGCACCTTTAGAAATATATAATTTTGATACGCTTTATGGGAAAGATGTTAAAGGTAAAACAATTACATGGAAATTAAATGTAGAAAAATATGAAAATTATTCTATAATTGTTACATTATATGGTTACAAAAATATGATAGAAACAAGACGTCAGATAAATTCAGGTAAAAATATAGGTAAATCTAATTCTACTACTCACTATACACAAGCAATATCAGAAGCAAAAAGTAAATGGACTAAAAAACGAGATGTAGATAAATTTAGTACATGTATAGAATCATTTAAAGAAGAAAAAATAGAAAATCAAAACCCTTTGCCTATGTTGGCACATGATTATAAAAAACATAAAAATAAAGTAATATTTCCATGTTTTGTACAATGTAAATTAGATGGGATGAGGTGTATATACAATACAACAACTGGTAAAATCAGTACAAGACAAGGTAAAGAATATACTATAGTAAAAGAATCTGGAAAATTATATGAGGAACTTCAGAAATTACCAAAAGGTTTAATATTAGATGGTGAATTATATACTGACAAAGTTAATTTCGAAGTTTTAGGAGTACTTCGTAAAACAAATAAAATAACAAAAGAAGACTTTGAAAATCTTCAAAAAATAGATTATTATATATATGATATAATTAATAAAGATACATTTGAACAACGAAATAAAATTATAAAAGATATAGTAATTAGTGGTAGTTACGAAAAATTAATATATGTACAAACTTATAATGTTAAAAATGAAGATGAAATAAATTATTATCATACTAAATTTTTAGAAGATGGTTATGAAGGTACAATGATACGTAATAAGAATTCATTGTATAAGCAAAAACAAAGGTCCAGTGATTTATTAAAATATAAAGATTTTGAAGATGGCGAATTTGAAATTATAGATTATACTATAGAAAAAGACACAAGTGGAGAAGATTCTAATTTAGTAGTATGGGTTATAAAAGTGCCAACAAACGAAAATAAAGAGTTTGTAACATGTAAAGTTAGACCAGCTGGTAATAACGGAGAACGTAAAGAATTATATAAGAAATGTGTTGAAAATTTTGAACAATTTAAGGGTAGAAAATTATGGACTAAATTTTTTGAAAAAACAAGAGATGGGTCTCTTAGATTTCCAAGTACTTATAGAACAACATACACTGAATATATTAGAGATGAGATAATATAGATAATAATTAATAATTTTTTATTCGTTAGTTAACGTCTGTGTTTCAATTTTATTTAATTTATACTTATTGTAATTGTTTAGTACCGATATATTTGATTTATATTTTAAATTTGTACTTTGTATTTTAAAATGTAAATAATTTAATTTTATTAAATCCAATTTTTCTTCTAATTCTTTGTTTGTTTTCCTTAATTGTGCGTTTTCAATTTGTAACTTTGTTATATCGTTCATACTTGTTATTATATAATATATAATATAAATTATTTTCTTATAATATTATAATTAGAAAGAAAGAAATTAATAGTTTTATACAACCCATCATAAATACTCGTATATTTAAAATCTGGTATATATTTATATATATCATTAGAGGATACTGTTTTTTTATATTGTCCATTGTTTATATCCGAATTTTCGTATATTGTATTTATATCTTTGTTAAAAATTGTTAATATAATATCAGTTAATGATTTAATTGAAATTTCGTTTTCTGGACTTATTATGATGTCTAAATTTGTATCAAAAGAATGATCTATAAAAAATAATATTATTTTAGAAAGATCATCAACATATAGAAATTGTCTAAGATTTTTTCCATTACCTTTCATAAAAAGATCATCTTTATATTTTGTATTATGTATTTTATGTATTAATGCAGGTATAACGTGAGAATTTTCTAAATTATAATTGTCATATTCTCCATAAATATTAGTTGGTATTAAATTAATTACAGATGTTGTTTTTAATAAATTAGAACCTACATGTAACAGTCTTTTAGAAAACGCATAGCCAATATTACTTTGATGAGGTAATCCAATGTGTAATTTATCAGATGTAATAGGGTAATCTATAATATCTGGAAAAATACATGTACTTAATATATTAATTAATTTTTTTACATTGTATTTATTACATAATTCTATTATATTTCCATTTATTTTTACATTATCTAATAAAAACTCTAAATTATGTGTTTGGTTTGCAAACAATCCACCAACTCTGGATGCTAGATGAACAACTATATCTGGTCTGAATGTGTTAAATAAATTATCTGCATGTGTAAATATTCTTAAATCGCATTCTTTGCTATTAGTAAATTTATATATATGTGACGATTTTTCATCTATTAAATTAAAAAGAGACTTACCAACCAACCCATTGCCACCAGTTATTAAAATTTTCATATTATCAAAAATATATAAATTAATAATATTAAATAACCGAAATTAAAAAAAAAAAATATATTTAGTATAATTATAAAAATGTCAACCTTTAAATGTAGTTCTCTTGTTTCTAGTAGAAATGCAACTTTAAACACTGTTTTTTTAACTAAAGCTACCGCTGCACAAGCATCTAGTGTAACAACTGGTGTTACTTTAAATTCTCCATCTGGATTTATATCTACTTTTTCAGCTGGTAGTATTGCCACCAGCGGAAGTGTATCTTTCACTGTATCTAATTCGTATGCTCACCCAACTTCTCTTATATTAACGTCTGTTAATGGATATTCTGGAAGTGGTATTCCATTACCAGATGTAACCAGTGTAACTGAAGGTTCGTTTGTTGTAAATGTTAAAAATTTAGATGCAACTAATGCTATATCAACTGCTGTTAAAGTCGGATATACAATCTTTTAATTTAGATTGAAATTTTTTTAAATAAATAGAATGATTACACACATACCCGTTTAGAAATTTTTTTCTTGTATCGTTTTTTAAATTTGTCCAATAAGATTTATCTTTATTTAACAAATTTTTTATATGTGATAATAAATCATAATTGTAAATAATATAATCATCAAGAGATGAATTTTTTAAAATACTAGCTGATACGTTTTGTGCATGGAATTTTTTAGTAGTGTCATAGAATGTTAATACTGGTACACCCATTAATAATGATTCACATGTAGTTGTAGTGCCTGAATATGGGTATGTGTCAATAGCGATATCGCAATTATTATATTCTAAAAGATGCTCATCATGTGATATAGTGCAGTCTTTTATTATTATATTTTCAGATTTTGAAAATTTTGACAAGAATAGTTTTTTAGTATCGTCATTAAGCAACGCTTTTGTTTTAAATACTATTTTTAAATTTAAATCAGAATCCAATAATGATGTCAATAATGTAATTAAACTATCATTTATTTTATTTAATCTGTTAAAACAACATAGTGTTATATAATTATTTTTAATATATGGTTGTATTTTTGGTAATTTTATAGTATTTATATCTATTAATGGGTTATAACAAATGAAACAGTTGTCAATTAATAATAATTTTTCAGTATATTTGTTTAATTTTGTTTCTGTATCGACTTCTGTAATTATATCTGTTATTTTATAATCCATCTCAAATAAACCAGATGTATAAGGATAACCTATATAATTTATTTGTATGGGGGCTGGTTTATTTCTAAATATGTCAATTCTATTTCCAGAAGTATGTACTGATAAATCAAATAGAATATGTATATTGTCATTATAAATAATATCACAAGCTGTTTTAGTATCTAACCCTTTTATAAAGGTCATTTTTATAGATTTATCATATAAATTATAAAACTTATTAGTGTTTATTAGTGATTCGGAATAACAATATATTTTAAATTGGGTTTTATTATAATATTTTAGTATATTTGAAATAAAATACGAAACAGGATGGTCTAAAAAATCAGCAGAAACAAATCCTAAATTTATTATATTTGATAATATTTTTTTATGTGTGTAGTTAGATGTTTTTTTAATTATTTTATTGATTTTTATGTATTGGTTATAAATATAATCATGGTCCAAAATATCATTTGAAATATATACCAAATTCATTAATTTATTTTGAAATGGTAATCTAAATGATTTATTATGTTCTAATGATTTGTTATAATATTCTATAGATTTTATGTTATCACCATTGTATGAAAACATATGACCATAGTTTAGATATATATCTGCCTTTAATTGTGATATAGATTTTGTTATAATTGATTTTTTAGAATTTTTCAAAGCTTTTTCAAATGCTATTTTAGAAAGGTCTGTTCTTCTCAATTCTGTATAAACTACTCCGAGATGATTTTGAATATCAGGATCAGAGGGAAACTTTATTTCTGCTTCTTTTAAATAATATAAAGCTTCAATCCAATTTTTTAAGATTTTATATGTGCATGCTAATCCACTATATGTATTTAACATAATATTTAAATCATCGTTTTTCATTTTGCAAATTTGTAAAGAAATTTTATAATGAATTAAAGAATTATATGAATCATTTAATTTTTGATAAATAAATCCTAAATTATAATTTACTATTTCATTTGTTGGATCAATAAACTGTGCTTCTTTTAAATATTGTAAAGATTCATTGTCGTTTTTTGCATAATAACACAGATGTACAAATACGCTTATCATTTGTGATTTTGCTTTTTCATCGTTGATTTTTAATGATAATATATTGTTATATGCATTTATTGCATTATAAAATTGTGATTTTGATTCATTCGTCATTACATTATTATTAAGTGATATTAAATCTTGTGAATAGTTTTTATATAAATTACCTAAATTAAAATACGAATCTATAATCATATTTTTTTCATTTTCGTCATATGTTTTTAAATGGTATTTTGTTATATTAACATTTTTTAACATATTTACATATAATTCTATTGATTTTAATCTATATGTTTGTTTAGTTGATACATCTTTTGATTTAGTTTCTAAATTTAAATAATAATAGATTTCATTTAAAATATTTACATCCATATATGAATGTAAGTTTATGTTTAAATTATTTTAATTGAGGAATATATTTTTTTCCAAGATATGATCCTATATTTACAGATGCGTCGTGTTGTGATGTATTATTTTTTTGTATACTTTTTATATTTTTAAACATTAATGATATACAATTATCAAAAAATTTTTCATCAAAATTATCTTTATTGTAATTATCATATATATATTTAAATAATGTATTAGATGTATTTTTTAAATATTCGTATGTAATATTATAATGATTTATATCTGTTATACCTTTTAAAATATCCTTTTTCATGTTTGAAATCTGAATATTTAATAGTGATATATCAGTATCATGTATATTTCCAGACATTAATATATTTTTAATATAAATAAAAATATACTAAAAAACGAAAAAAATATTTTATTTATATAATATATAATGGAAATTGTAAAAACATTAGTAAGAGTATTAGCTGTATTTTCATTTTGTATTGGGATTTTTTATCTAGGAAAAACAGAAAGCTATAGATTATTAAAACTTGGTGGTAATATACCATTGAAGGATGAGTTAGAAACACTTAATCATACTGAATTAGTAGGTGGTGGTATAGGTGTAGCATTAGGTGCTATATTGTATGTGATAACATTTTTTGTTACTGGTTCTGTACAAATAAAGAATAGTATCTATGACTAAATGTGTATTGTGAATATTTAATAGTTATATATCAGTATCGTATATTAATTACGAATCAAGCATTTACCTATACCACAGGAATACATCTGTGACTCTGTAGTTAAATTATAAAGCCAACCTTTATATTCGTAAAATGGTGTAATCTTTTTTATTTTATTTTCTTTAGATTTTTTTTGAATATAGTTTATATTTATAGCATATGAGAGACCAATATCTCTAAATTCAGATTCTAATACAAAGTCTATATTTAATCTTTCTAATAAATAACATATACCAGAAATTAATGTTTGGCATTTTGAAATTAAAGGAATTTTCAAAATGGTAATATCATTGTTATTAAATTGCAATAACAAGCCTTCTAAAAATTTTTTAATTATATTATCACTACTATTTAAAATAATTTTTGGAATTTTTTTACCATGTGAATCATAAAATATGGATGTATTTACATGTAAATTAAATTTGTTGTAAAATTCTATAAGTGATGAAAATCTAGAATAATTTATATTTTTGTTTTTACAATATATTTCCCATACATCATTTAGTTTTTCATATGTTAATTCGTTATATATTTGGTCTGAAATACATCCTATTCTGCAAACTACACCATACAAAAATGCATCAATTGACTCAATTGTATCTAGTATATTTAATGGATAATTGATTAATTTAATATGGTCATTCATGTTTAAATCATATATTTTTTTTTCATTATTGTTATCTAATATTACTTTATGTGAATTTGTTATCATGAAAATGGATTTTTGGGTTTCTATAAGTTTAGGATATTTATTATCTATTAAATTAGGGTAAGCCGATATATGTAAAATTTTAGTCCATTCGTTATCAGCCCATACAAAAACGTCATTGTCAACTTTACAATTTTGAAAACAAAAATTAGAAGTATCTATAGTTTGTTTATAAATGTTATTCAAATTTAAAACATCTGATATGGGAACAATATCTATATATTCAATACCATCATGTACTTCTTTTATAATAATAGGTGTATTTTCCGAAATAAACCCAGTTAAATTCATGTTTAAAATGTAATAATTATTTTTAAATAATTATTTAAGCACGTTGAATAGAACTTTCAACCATTTCTTTTACAAGATCCTTAAAAGATAAATTGTAATTCCAACCTAGTTCTCTTTTTGCTTTAGATGCATCACCAATTAAACATTCGATATCTATATCGCGATAATATTTAGGATTTACTTTTACAATTATATTTTCTGTATCTTTTCTAATACCTACTTCATTTAATCCACTACCTTTCCAAATTATATCTATACCAATTTCATTAAATGCCAGTTCTACAAATTCTCTAACACTATGTGATTCGCCAGTAGCAAGAACATAATTACTGGGTGTTTCTTGTTGAAGCATAAGATAAACTCCTTTCATATATTCACGTGCTGATCCCCAATCGCGTTTTGCATTTAAATTACCTAATTCTAAAGGTTTGATAGAATTATTTTTATAATATTTTCCTACATAGTTAGAAATTTTTTGTGTTACAAAAGTCGCACCTCTACGTGGCCCATCGTGATTAAATAATAAACTATTCACTACAAACATACCATAAGCATCACGATACATATTACATAATTGTTGTGCAGCTAATTTAGAAATAGCATATACAGAACAAGGATTTTGTTGTGATTTTTCGTTTAATTTAAAACTTCCATCTGTAACATTACCAAAAATTTCGCTAGAAGATGCTGAATAAATCTTACAAGTTTTTTCTAGACCTGCTAAACGCACACTTTGAAGAATATTCAAAACTCCAATAGTATTAGTTTGAAATGTATAATTTTCAAGTTCATGACTAACTTTTACATGAGACATTGCACCCATGTTATATAATTCGCATGGTTTAACATGTGATATAATTTGAAAAATATTCATGGCGTCAGTTAAATCACCATAATGCAAATGTAATTTGTCAAAAATATGGTCAATATTTTTGGTATTGAATGTAGCTGAACGTCTAATAATTCCATGTACTTCATAGCCTTTTTCTAATAATAGTTCTGCAAGAATACTACCAGATTGACCACTAATTCCTGTTATAAGTGCCACTTTTTTATTATGTTCCATATTAATTTATATTAAATATTGTTTTTAAATTAAAATTTTGAACGAAATATTACACTAGAAATCTATTTCATTGTCTGTCATTAATATTTAATTTAAATATATATAAAAGTGTATAAATAAAGTGTATAAAATGAAAATATGTATTATAGGGTTTAATCATATTACTGTAAATTTATTAGAAACATATAAAGATAATTCAGTATGTATTACGCAAAATATATTACATAAAGACTTCGAATATGAATTTGTATATGATGATTATGATAACATTAGTAAAGAGTTTTATTCAGAATACGATATCATAATAATGAGTAGTTATAATCATGATAACCACTATATAAATATAGAAAAATTTACAAATCTATTGAATAAAATAAATAAACAAAAATTAATATATTTTAGTTCGGCTGTAGTGTATGTATATCATAATAAACCTGTAGAATATTATACAGAGAATTCTAAAAGATATACAACAACGGATTATAATATAGTAAAAAATAAAATAGACGAATTAGTAAATAGTTGCGAACACAAACATAAAAAAATTATAGGGTTATGTCTCGGGACTGTATCTGGAAAATCTATTATAAAAAAGAAAAAAATGTCAATTATTAATCAAATAATGGATAATTATTATTGTAATAATAAAATAAATATTTCTGATAATTTATATAAAAGTATTATTACATTAAAAGATCTATATCGTGTTATAAATACTATAATAAATAATAATGAAATAAATAAAGGATATTATAATATTTCATCTTTTGAAATAAATACACATATATTAAACGAAGCATTGTTAAAATACAACATAGATTGTGAAATATATAATGATAAAATACCAAATTATAATTTTTATTTAAATAATAAAAAATTTAAAGACGATTTTAATTTTGAATTCTTAGACGATATAAATACTCATATTAAAACATTTATATAATTAATTAAATTTACAAGTATATCTATTATTTATTTTAGATAAACTTCTAGATGAAGATTGTGACAATGGTTGTCTTTTACCATTTATAATTTTTGATTTTTTTTCCTTCATTGAATTTTTCATATCCGCTTCAATGATATCGAAATTTTTTCTAACATAATCTAAGATATCATTTTCAAAACACCATTTAAAAAAACATAATTGACCACAACTAGTATTTATAAAATCAATATCATTATAATAAAATGCTATTTTATGTTTTCTTGAAAATGGATCAAATAAACTTTTACTAAAAGATCGCAATTGTAATTTATAATTCAAATAAACATCTATTATATCATTATTAGTAACAGTTCTTATTTTTTTAGAATAATTTGTTATAAACCAATCAAGTATTCTCAAAGATATTTCACTATTTTCTTCTATTATCTGTTTAATTTGGTTTATATATTTTGTATCTTTGTAAAATTCTCTTAATGTTATCATTAATAATCCTATTCTTGTTTCTATTGTTGTAGACATATGATATTAAAAAAAAATAATTTTAAATTGATATAAAAAAAAAAAATTTATTTATAATATATATAAAATGAATTTCTCTAATGTGCAATCTGAATTTGTATCTGGTGGATTAGAGGTGTATAATAAAATAGTCCAAAATTTAACTGTTCAAAATTTATTAAGATATTTAGTAGAAGGGTTTGTGGTTGCAATAGCAGCATATGTTATACCAAATAAAAAGACTGATATTAAAGAGATATTAATAGTTTCTGTTATTGCCTCATTAACATTGTTTGCATTAGATTTGTTTTCTTCTGATATATCAAAAGGAGCAAGATATGGTGCAGGGTTTGGAATAGGTTATAACTTGGTTAATGCTCAAAAACTTCCATTTATATAAATTAATTTTTAATATATTGTTCTATTGAATTTATATTAGTATTTGTATTTGTATTTGAATTTAAATTTAATTTTGCTAATCTTTCTTGTGCTTCCGTTATCATATGTTGATCCAAATTAGATATATTTCTGTCATTATTAAAAATGAATTCATTTGCACTTTTTATTCTATCTGTATTTATTACTTGTATATAATCTCTAGTATATGTCATCGGATATTTTATCATTTGGAAAGTTTTATTTACAGTGTTAATATTTCTAAAATCATCTATCGACATTGTGCCTCCAAACATTTTTAACATTTCTCTTGGTGGAGCGTATGATAAAGATTTCGAATATATAGAAGTACCAGATAATTTAGAATATAATGCTTTTATCAGATAAGTTTTAGTTGTAAAATTATGTATTCTATTATATGTATTTAAACATGGAAAACTGCAAAAAATACCTCTGACTAAAAAATTGTCATTTTTTATATTTACAGGAATGCCTACAGGTAGTGTTTCGAATGTGTGACAACACCACCAACAGCATACGTCTGTTTTTGCTGGCCATTCATCTACGTATTCTGCAAAAATTTGATATATGGTATCATCTATTTTTTTCATATATTTTTCATTATCTTCTTGTTTCTGTATTAGATTATTATTAAATGAATTTATACTAGATAAAGTAGATGAATTGTCTATTATTTCTTCTTCTTTTATGTTTAAATGTAATATTTGTAATTTTTGTGGCTGGATACTTGTTATTAATGAATTTTTATCTATTTTATTAGTTGTGTAAAATGATACATTTGTTTTTCTTCCTCGTTTTCCTGTTTTTTTTTCTACAGTTTTTTCATCCTTGACAATTGATGGGTCAACTGACTTTTTAGGTCTACCTTTTTTTTTTACTATTTGTTCACTCATAACTTTATTGATAATGAAATTTATTTAAATTCATTTTTTATTTTTAAATAATATAAATCATGGAATCAATTGAAGAAGTATTTTCGTTTTTAGAATATCCACAGGTTTTTACTGATATATTTGAAAATTCAGATATAATAGATATAAATATAGATTTTGCTGAAAAATCAGAAGATAATACATTAAAATTAAACTCTGATTCACATTCAAGAACTAGATCAAACTCTGAATATAGATCAAACTCTGATTCACATTCAAAAACTAGATCAAACTCTGAATATAGATCAAACTCTGATTCACATTCAAAAACTAGATCAAACTCTGAATATAGATCAAACTCTGATTCGCATTCAAAAACTAGATCAAACTCTGAATATAGATCAAACTCTGATTCACATTCAAAAACTAGATCAAACTCTGATTCACATTCAAGAACTAGATCAAACTCTGAATCACATTCAAAAACTAGATCGTAATTAATTCGATAAAATAAAAAAAATATTATAATAAATATATATAATGAATGAATTTTCTAACGTAATAGAAAATATAATAAACCATAATTTTTATAATCCTAATGACTTTATTATTAATGATTATATTACAAATATAAAAACATTATTAGAAGATTTGTATTATATAGAATTAGATATACAAAACTATAATACAGATAATTGTAATACAAATAATAATATAATATATTATAAATATAAGGATAAAAATGAATTAGTAGATCATAAATGCAAATATAAAAATACAATAATGAAACTTAGATATGAAATTAAGAATGCATATTATTATTTAAATGAAATATGTGTAAACAAACCAAAAACCAAGTCTATATCTGACAAATCAATTAAAAAAGATAAATATAAATTGTTTAAACTTTATAGAAAATAAACAATATTCAATTTGATAATAAATTATTTATTAAATTTGTATAAATATTTATTCTATTGTTTATTTTTTCATTATTGGTTTTTATAGTTTTTAATTTTTCATTTAATTCAGATAAACAATTTTCATAAATAGAAATTGATTGTGTATTAGTTTCTATCATATTTTTTAATATATTTGAATATTTGCCACTTATATAAAAAATAGATGCAATATCTATTTGTGTTTGACAAGTGAAACATTTTATATTTTGTATATAATCAACTAAACTATTTTCATATATATTATTTATGTAAGTATTTACTATACAATTAATATGAAAAACGTGAGTGCATGGTAATATAAAACAATCTTCTGATGAATTTGATTTACATATAGTGCATAAAACATTTATTTCTTTAACCATATCTTTATACATTGAATTTAATATTTCTGACATTTATATGTATTTAGTTATTTTTAAATAAAATTAATATTATGTAAATAATAATGGATCTAGTACCATCATTATTGACTTTGCATTTTGAAAAAGATATGAAAAAAAATGTAAATAATACAATATATAATATTGTATTGAAAAAATGCTGTGAAAAAATAAAATATGAAAATAGTAAGGGGAAAACATATGTTGTATTTGAAGTACCATCATTGTTACCCGATTTTCCTAATTATAATATTCAAGAATGCATATTGTATTTGAATGATATATTTGTAAAAAAAAATTATTATTTTAATTATATTCTACCCCCATGTCACGTATATATAGATTGGGGAAATGTTGATGACAAAATATTAAATAAACTAAATCTTATAAAAAATAAAAAAATACATGAAATAGAATTTATAAATGATAAAAAAAATAAAAAATATTATTAATATAATAATATATAATATGTATCATCCAGTGTATTTTCAACAAAAATCACCAATTAGTAATAACTATAATAAAATATATAAGAATGATATAGAAAATTTTGAAAATTCCGATACAAAAGATAAAACAATGTTAGCTAATCATCCTGACTATAATATAGACAAATATAGTTATACAAAATCATATAATTTAACTACAAATGATAATTATAATTCTGAATCAAGTACAAGACATTTGTTTAAAAATACGTATGGTGAAACTCCATTGACATTTTTATTTTTTTCTGATAAAAATATAAAAAATATACAAAATTTGATAAAATATACAGTTTATAACAATACTGGATTTTTAATAGATGATCAGAATAATATGGAATTAAATATTGTAATGAGATCTCTATTCATACAATACAATAATCATCCAAAATTATTTACAGATTATATGAGTGAAGATGAGAAATATCAATTGGTAGAACAATATAAAAAAGAAGTAATAAGATTAAACGAATTTGTAGTCAATGAAGTAGTACCAGGTATAGTATCACAATTAGTACAATATATTAAATATATAAAAGATATAAATGAAAATAGATTAGATAAATATAATTTAAAACCCGAAAATACAAATATTAAAGGTGAAAGAGAATACAGAAGTATTACATCTTTACTAACTGGTTCAGGATATTGATAAGTATTACCAATAATCATCTCCATAATCGCATAAGATTTCATTATATGGTGCTATGTTTTTAGTTGATACTACGTAATAGTTATCACCTATACCTATAAAATTACAATTATTTTTATATTTTGAATTATGTGCATCGTTTATATATCTCATAATGGTTGATCTTATGTCAATGGCATCCCAACAATCATCATCATCATCACAAAGTATATAAGGTGAACATTGATCATCTTCATCACATCTTTTTTCATATGTTTTTAAAGACAATTTCATTCTATCAAATGTATATTTTCCAATTATACTATTTTTCTTGAATCCATAAGGACCAGCAAATAATCCCAAACCTGCATTTTTAATATTTGAAGTATCAATGTAAACATTATATATATTTATGGTATGAAATGAACAGAATTCTGTATATGGCCCTAATGGCATTCCACATTCCACATGGGTAGTTTTAGAAACATATGGGCACGTTCTTTTTTTTATTTGTTTTTTTAAAGATTTTTTATAATAATTTTTTTTTTTTGGTGATGGATATTTTTCTGTAAATGATTTTTCAAAACCATTTTTTTGAAAATTTTTACTAGGACTTTTAAATGACTTCATATATTATAATGAAATAAAAAAATATATTATAATTAATTCAATGAAATATAATAAATATAATTTATTAAATATTTATATATGAAAGACGAAATAATTATTTTTGTATTGGTAGTCATAGTATGTTTTGTAATATTTTATTGGTCTAGAAAAGAAAATTTTACTTCTGTAAAATACACAGAAAATTGTGTAAATGATTGCAAAGTTTATAATCACATAGATAAAAATTCTAAATGTGATAGAATATGTAAAAATTCATATCCTGAAAATAAACCATATTTTACAGGAATATACAAAACAGATAAAGATTCGTTAGAATCTTGTGAATGCGGTTACGATGGTAATTATAAAAAAGAATTATACTTGAGCTATATAGATACACAATTTTTATTTAATCAAAGTGAAGCTAATAAGATATGTCCATCAGAATGTAAAAAATACAAACCTGAAAGTACATGGAGTGGAGGGTGGGAAAACAAATATAATAGTGGAAAATGTGGTTGTAAAGTATTTTAATAATTAATCTATTAATATAGTATTATAAATATTATTTTGTTCTATGTTAGATTCAATTGGTTCGTTTTGTTCATTTGATTGATCTTTATCATTTTCCAACTTAATTTGTGCAATATGCCAGTAAGAACCAACTTGGTTATTGAATAACCACATTTTCGAACACTCTATTAAGCATTTAAATGATGTATTTTTTGTAAAAATATCAGAAATATTATTTTCTGTTAATTTTATTTTATTTTTATTCTCGTCATATAACATTGTTAAAAAATTTCCTTGATTGTCACGTTTAAAATTAATTTTTAAAATTTTTGGATAATTTTTATTAGGTCGCAAAATAGGATAATAACCTGGTTCACTTGTAAGTTTGTTATCTAATGTTTTATATTGAGTTTTTATAATATTTTTTATTTCTGTTTCTAAAGAATCTATATATGTAATAAATGTTTCATACTCTTCGTTATTAGTAGATACAAAACAATCTAGAAAATATTCAGTTGTATTATTATATGAATTTTTTTTACCAAGACCAAACGGTAAATATAATGGTGTAGTAAATATTTTTAACTGATCATTATTGTTTAGTAATTTAATAATTTTACCTGATTTGTAAAATTGTAAATTATTGATTACAGGGTTCATTTTATTTATTATATTATTTTTTTAAATTCATTTTATTTTAATTTTTTAAAAATAAATTATTTTGTAATAATATACAAAGAGATGCTTGAAGATTTTCTAACAGGATTGATTATTGAAGATGTATTAGTAGGAGGAGGAAAGAAAACACCAAAGAGTAAAACGAGTAAAAAGAGTAAAAAGTCACCATCAACCTCTTACAGTAAATCTGTAACAAAGTCTAAGAAGTCTAAGAAGTCTAAGAAGTCTAAGAGGTCTAAGAGGTCTAAGAAGTCTAAGAAGTCTAAGAAGTCTAAGAAGTCCAAGAAGTCCAAGA
>JACCDO010340669.1_pt1 | contig 26440 bp, 21 predicted proteins | sample 7446101 | NCBI WGS metagenome assembly JACCDO01 (sample SAMN15323440, study PRJNA562643) | freshwater metagenome | isolation source: river surface water | place: USA:Blue River Watershed | collected 2017-08-16 | reverse complement strand
TTGTAGTTATGGAATCATTGGTTGCAAATACTGGTTTTAATTTAGATAATCCATCAAGATTACTTTTTCTTGGACCTTCATCAGTATCAACTGTGTATTTTTTAACTTGTCTTTTTTCAGATTCGTCTAAAAAAATGTGTTCAATTTCAATAGGTACGATATCCTGCTTAAATAGACCGTTTTGAATTGCACGAAGTGCTTTTTCATGTGAAGAAAGTGCAAATTCATCCTGTTCCTCTCGACTAATATTATAATCATTCGCTACAGCCTCAGCAGTTAAACCCATTCCCCAATAATAGGTGGGATTCTTCTTTCCTTCAACCGGATTTGGAACGATTCTCCAGCCACCCATTGCCATAATTGACATGGATTCTGCTCCTCCTGCGATAATGCAATCAGCCATTCCAGCCTCAATTTTTGCTTGAGCTATCGCTATGGTTTCAAGACCTGAAGCACAATATCTATTAACGGTCATTCCTGGAACTTTTTCTGTTTTTAAACCAAAAAGGGAAATCATCCTAGCCATATTTAGTCCTTGTTCTGCCTCAGGTGTGGCGTTACCTACTATGACATCGTCAATTTCTTCCGGGTCAAGATTAGGGACAGATTTTAAAAGGTGCTCTATGACGCGCGATGCAAGGTCATCAGGTCTGTAAAACCGAAATCCACCTTTACCAGCTTTTCCAACTGCAGAACGAAAACCTGAAACTATATATGCTTTGCTCATTTTTTATTTATTCGATTCGTTACTAATTTAATCAAAATTGGTAATACAGACAAGAAAATAATACCAAGACATACAAGGTCGATGTGCTCTCTTATCCATGTAATTTCTCCTAACAAGTAACCTGCAATTGTTAAACTAAATACCCATAGAAAACCACCTAAAACATCAAACATGAAAAAGGTTTTGTAATTCATTTTACCAACTCCCGCAGCAAATGGTGCAAAGGTTCGTACAAGCGGAACAAATCTTGCCATAATGATAGCCTTGGTTCCATTTTTTTCAAAGAAAAGCTCAGTTTGATCTAAATATTCTTTCTTTACTAATTGCCGCCCTCTTATTTTATAGGTAAAGACGCTGAAACCTATTTTTCTTCCTATCCAATAATTTGAGTTATCTCCAATTACAGCAGCTATGAATAATAAGGGTAGTAGAATGAAAATATCCATATGTCCGGACTTACAGAATAAGCCAGCAGTAAACAATAATGAATCACCAGGTAAAAATGGCATGGCTACAACACCGGTTTCTATGAAGATGATCATAAAAAGTACGACATATATTGCCGTTCCATAATTGGAAAACAACCAATCAAAGTCAAGCTCCAAAATATGTTTAAATAATTCTATCATAATTAATCAAATTTTAAAGTTGCGTCGACTTTTTCCTTCCAACCCAATATACCTCCGTCCATTTGGATTAAATTTACCAAACCATACTCGGTTTCCAAGAAATTTACCAATGCCTCGGCTCGTTTTCCTGATTGGCACATCACAATAACCTTATCGAATTTTTTAAGCTCTTCAACTCTCTCCGCGACCTGAGCCATTGGGATGTGTAAGGAATTAATATGGACAGCATCGTATTCGAATTGTTCTCGAATGTCCAAAATGATAGCATTTCCCTGATTGAGAATAGAGGAGCACTCGCTTGGGCAAATTTTATTCATAGATGAACTTTAATTAGTTTTTTGGCAAAGTAAAATATTTATTTTCCTTATCCAAGTAAAAAAATGTGGTAAAAATATCACCTGTTCTTGTCAGCTTTGGATTATAGGTATTGGCTTCCTTATTATTTGGTAAGGATTCAAGTTCTGCTTTGTAAATATTTAAATCTTTGTATTCAGAGGTTTTTCCAGCAATACCAACTTCTATTACATAAGCCTCAGGTTGATTTGTTCCTAGGCCATCAAAGAGTTTCCATTGAAAGATTAATTTTGCTTGATTTCGTTGAACAGTATAAATGGATCTATAGCAAGCGTTTCGAATTCTATAATCGATTTGAATTTCACTGTTTATTTCATTTTTTAAACGTATACTTTCAATCTTCAATGGAATATATGGAGAGGATGGAATCGTTAATGGAGAATAGAAAAGACTATCCCGTCCGTTGAAAAGTAACACATGATTGTAATTACCCATCTGACCCATCTCTAACATTTTCGAAGGGTTGTCGTCTTTCTTTAAATCCAGATTTGCTCTTTCTAATCGATTTACGGAAATTATTTTATCCATTATGCCATCACCGTCAAAGTCCGTTTCAATATAAGACGAATTATATTTTTCGTTTGGAAGAATTTGAAAGGTTCCCTGCAGTGTAAGGCTTAAATAAGTGGAAAAATCTTTTTTTAAACTGTCTGGGATTTCGGTTAACATCATTTCTTGTGTTTCTTTTTCATTTTGCCCGATTTCCAGCGATTCTTCTTTGCAAGAAACAAGTAGTAAAAGATGAACAATTCCGATTACGGAAATTAAATTTCGAAACATGAACACAAAGATACGTAATGATTTTCAAAAGAATAGACTAAAAATTCTAATCATAATACGTTTAATTAAATAGTGTTAACTATTTGAATAACAGAATACTAATACCTTATCTTGAAAAATTATGAAACCTTGAAAGACATAGTTCCGTAACAGCTCAAAAACAAACAACATGACAATATATATGAATTCATTGAGAAATAAAGTGACGAGAAATGCAGCCTTGAAACTTTCGAAACACAGAGAATTAGGAACTAAAAGTAACTTAAGTGTATTTGAGGTTGCGGCATTAATGGATAAATTGAAAAACGCCGAATTAATGGAAGATAATCGCAACACAGTTTTTTTTAGTGCAGCGATGAACTAAGATAAAATAACAGAAGATCCTATCAACTCGTCAGCCTGATACCAAGCAGCGAATTGACCAGGTGTTATCCCTTTTTGTGGTTGATTAAATAGTAAGTAAAACTCATTCGATTTTCGGATGAGTTTCGCTTTTTGAAGGGGTTGACGGTATCGAATTCGGGCAAGAACTTCTACTTCTCCATCTTCTAAAATTTCTTTTGAACTATTGACCCAATTCATTTGACCTTTTTCCAATTTGAGGGCTATTCTGTTTAAGCCGGGATGTTGATCTGTTTGACCTGTGTAGATAATGTTTTTATCTGTATCCGTTCCAATCACAAAACTTGGTTGAGGTCTGCCTCCTATATGCAATCCTTTTCTTTGTCCAATTGTGTAATAATGGGCTCCTTGGTGTTCTCCAACTTTTTTCCCTTCTTCGGGATTAAATACGAAAGGTTTACACAATTCCTCGAGGTTGTCATTAGTTATTTTCAGCGAATGATAGTCCAATAATCTAAGGTGATTCTCAGGAATTTCTATGATATCACCTTTTTTTGAAGCTAATTTTTGCTGAAGAAAAATTGGTAGTGAAATTTTACCAACAAAACACAAGCCTTGCGAGTCTTTTTTTTCTGCAGTAATTAAACCTTGTTCTGAGGCAATCTTTCTAACATCTGATTTTTCTAAATCACCAATTGGAAATAGTGCTTTTGCTAATTGATTTTCGTTCAATTGGCATAAAAAATACGATTGGTCTTTATTTTTATCCACCCCTGAATACAACCCAACATTTCCGTTCTGATCTATTTTTTTACGACAATAATGACCAGTTGCGACATAATCGGCACCAAGGTCTAAAGCAGCTTTAAGAAAAACGTCGAATTTAATTTCACGGTTACATAATACGTCGGGATTTGGTGTTCTACCTGCCTCATATTCTCTGAACATATAATCCACGATACGCTCTTTATATTCGTTGCTCAAATCGATTACTTGAAAAGGTATTCCGAGTTGTTGAGCAATCAATAACGCATCATTAGAATCGTCAATCCAAGGGCAATCGTCGGAAAGTGTAACGGTTTCGTCGTGCCAATTGCGCATGAACATTCCAATAACTTCGTATCCTTGTTGGAGTAATAAATATGCTGCCACACTTGAATCTACACCACCAGAAAGACCAACAACTACACGTTTCATTTCGTAAAATTAAATATTAATGGCCAAGAATAACACATCAATACATTTCATCCCATCAATTGCCGCAGAGACTATTCCGCCTGCATAGCCAGCACCTTCGGCACACGGGTAAAGATTAACAATTTGAATATGTTGCAAATTGTCAGGATTTCTTGGAATGGAAATAGGGGAGGAAGTACGCGATTCGGGCGCATGAATAACCGCGTCATTCGTTAAAAATCCGGGCATTTTTTTTTCAAAATCAATAAACGCTTTTCGTAATCTCTCAACTATAAATTTTGGAAAAATTTCATCCATTTCAATGCTCTCAATTCCTGGATGATAAGAAGATCTCGGAAAATCAATGGATTTCTTTTTCTTAACAAAATCTAACATCCTTTGCGCCGGAACTTTTTGATTTTTGCCGGCTAATTCCCAAGCTATTTGTTCTATTTCCTTTTGAAAGTCAAGACACACAAACGGGTCTTTTTCCTTGCCTTTAAAGTCTTCCGGAAAAACACTTACCACAATTCCCGAATTAGAGTAAGGATTGTTCCTTTTTGATGGCGACCAACCATTGGTTACAACTTCGTTTTGTTCAGTTGCACAAGGAGCAATAATTCCCCCGGGACACATACAAAAAGAGTATACACCGCGTTCTTCTACTTGTGTTACTAGGCTATAGCTCGCAGGAGGAATGAATTCATCGTTTACTCTGCCATGGTATTGAATTTGGTCGATGAGTTCTTGCGTATGTTCAATTCTAACGCCCAAGGCAAATGGTTTTGGTTCTAATTTTATACCTTTTTTGTGTAAGAGATAAAAGATGTCACGAGCAGAATGACCAGTTGCAAGAATAACAGTTTGAACAGGAATCCACCTAGAATTATTTATCTGAATCTCAGAAATTATTTCTTTGTCAATACACAGATCAGTGAGTTTTGATTCAAAATAGATTTCACCTCCACAAGAAATTATTTTCTCTCTAATAGCCGTTATAATTTGCGGTAATTTATTAGTTCCGACATGTGGATGCGAGTCGACCAAAATATCCTCTGACGCTCCGAAGTAAACCAACATTTCTAATATTTTATCGACCTCACCTCGTTTCTTACTTCGTGTGTATAATTTACCATCGGAGTAGGTTCCTGCTCCACCTTCTCCAAAACAATAATTTGATTCCGAGTTCAGATCACCGTCTTTGTTCAATTTTGCTAAATCTCTTCTTCGTTCTCTTACATTTTTACCGCGCTCAAAAAGAATTGGTTTAATTCCTTTTAGCAAACATTCTAGTGCGGCAAATAATCCTGCAGGTCCAGCGCCGATAATGTGTACGATTTGTTTTGCATCGTGAACGTCATTGAATTGAAATTCTCTAACGCGATTAGGAAGTTGCTCGTTTATTGCAACTTGAAGGGATCCTTGAATTTTAATATTTTTTGATCGCGCATCAAGACTGCGTTTCTTCCATCGAAAGTGAAATTTATCAGAAGATATTTTCAGACCTTGAGAAATGTAATCCCTCAAAAAAAGTTCATTTTTCGCTTCCTCGGGAGTGCATTTTATAGAAAGATCAGTAATCATCCCTCAAAAATTATAGAGAACCACCATCCTTTGTTGTAAAGGCGTTGAATTGGTTGCGAAACTGAATTAGTAGGCTCAAAAATAAAAGTATTTGAAAATCCGTGTGAATATTTTAGCTCGACAGCAAACTTGAAGTAATGAGCAAAAAATTCTAGTCCACCGCCAATTTGACCCTGCCAATCTTCTTTTTTAATTTTTACATAAGGATCAATAAAAGATTGAGCTTTACCTTCTTGCGATTGTAAATCAATAGAATATTGAGCGCCGATTAAACTGTATGCCACAAAGTTATTGAGTCGTTTTGTTCGAAACAAAAACATCATAGGGAAATCCAAACTCGTTGAGTTCACGCGCTCTTCATCCACGAGATCGAAGGTTTTAGAAGTGTCTGGGTTTATCCTGGTGTATTGCAACACGCGTTCTTGAAACGAAAGCGTAGGTAGAAAACGGAACTTAAACATGGGAGTACCCAATTTAACTGTTGTTAAAATTCCTAATTGACCACCAGGCGTTGATTTTGCAACTAGGGATTTAATTCCATATTTCAAGTAATTGGAATCCTGTGCAAATAGACTGAAATTACTGGTATTGCCTCCAAGCATGAACCCGAAATGGAAATATCTTTTATCGAATTTTCTGTAACGTTCTTGAAAATATTTCTGGCTATGTACTTGACCAGCTATTATCAGAACCAAAACCAAAAAACGAAATTTCATACTAATAAGAACGAAACCTTAGGAAGAATGTTGCACAGATTTACTGCCCATGTAAATGGTGGCAATTCCGCCTGAAACCAACAGGGAAGATATCTGAATAAAACCGACTTTTTTTAGAATATTTTCGAATTCTGCTCCTTCTGGAAAAGCAGCAACGCTCTCAGGTAAATAGGCATAGGCTTTTTCATCTTTGGAAATGCGCTTGCCGAAAAAAGGTATAAAGTACTTAGAGTACAGTTGAAATGATTGCTTGACAGGAAATTTTTTTGGTTTCGAAAACTCTAGAATTACAGCTTTTCCATTAGGTTTAAGTACACGCAACATTTCCGATAAACCCTTTTCTAGGTTTTCAAAATTTCGCACACCAAAACCAACGGTTATCGCGTCAAAATGATTGTCCTCGAAAGGTATTTGTTCCGAATCGCCTAGGTGCATTTTTATGACATCGTCAAGTTTTTTCTTTTTCATTTTTACTCTACCAACCTCTAACATGCCCGAAGAAATATCCAATCCAATAATTTCTTTTGGTTTTAATTTCATCGCTGCAATCGCGAAATCTCCAGTCCCAGTAGCAATGTCTAATAAAATTTGAGGTTTTAAACTTGACAATTGCTTCACGGCTTTTCTTCTCCAAAGATGATCAATTCCAAGTGATAAAAAATGATTTAAAAAGTCATAACGAGCTGAAATGTTGTTGAACATTTGTGCGACTTCTTCTTTTTTCGATTTATCTGTGTTGTAGGGTTTTACGGTCATGCTATAGTTATAATAGAAGTCGAAAACTTTCTTTTTGTAATTCTTCCAAAGAAACAGTGGATACACCTGACTTTTCACATGCTAAACCACCGGCAATATTCGATATTTCAGCTATTTGTGAGATACTCGCTTCTGCTGCTAAACATAAGGTAGCAGTGGCAATTACAGAGTCTCCCGCACCCGAAACATCCGCAATATTCCTTCTGTGTGCATCAATATGATTATATTCTGTAGTATCTTGAATGTAAACACCGTGTTCCGACAAGGTGACAAAACAAATACTGCAGTTTAATTCTTTTTGCAAACGATTTGCTGCTATTCGAATAGATTCTGTTTTACTAGGGTCAATCGAAATATTCAATCCTTCTTTCAATTCTTTTAAGTTAGGTTTGAACAATGTAACACCAGTATATGCTAAAAAGTTCTTTTTCTTCGGGTCTACTGTTGTAATGATGTTTTTCTCACTTGCCAATTTCACTAAAGAGTTTATTAGATTTTCGGTTAAAACTCCCTTATTATAATCCTCAAATATAATTGCAGAAATTCCAGTTTCTGACTCCTTTTCAATTAAATTAGTTAATTCAGAACACAATTCATCACTGATGTCATCCGTTTGTTCATCGTCAATTCGAATAACTTGCTGGTTATTAGCAATAACTCTCGTTTTGACAGTTGTTTGACGATTATTGTCAACAACAATACAAGTTGACTCGACCTTGGCTTCTTCAAGTAGATTTAAAATTTGCTTACCAGCCAGGTCATTCCCCACAACAGATGCAATTATTGGTTTTGCGCCTAAGGCTACAAGGTTTAGTGCAACGTTACCAGCTCCTCCTAGTCGAAAATCCGAAGTTTTTTTATCTAAAACGGGAACAGGAGCTTCGGGACTTATTCTAGAAACATTTCCTATGATATAGGCATCTAGCATTATATCTCCAACGACTAAAACACGTTGACCTTTAAATTTTTCAAAAATAGTTTGCAGCTGCATTATGATAATTTCGCTAATGCTTCCTTAATCCGATTCATCGCTTTTGTGAGTGTTTCTTCCGATGCTGCGTATGAAATTCTAAAGCAGTTAGGATCGCCAAAGGCCTCACCACCAACCAATGCGACAAGTCCATGTTCTAAAAGATACATACACAATTGATCTGAATTTGAGATGACAGTTCCATTGAAACTTTTGCCAAAGAAAGATGAGCAATCCGGAAAAACGTAAAAAGCTCCGCCAGGATTGTTTATGCGAATTCCTGGAATCTGACTCAACAGAGATAGTACGAGGTCTCTTCGTTTCTTGAATGCCGAAATCATTTCGGTCAAAACGACAGGATCAGCTTGCATGGCTGCTATGGTTGCTTTTTGTGTGATGGAGCAGGTTGCCGATGTGAATTGACCTTGAACCTTGTCACATGCTTGAGCAATTGCTTTGGGTGCACCAATGTATCCTAGTCTCCAGCCTGTCATGGCCCATGCTTTTGAGACACCATTGACAGTTACAACCTGTTCGTATATTTCCGGGAATTGGGCTAAACTCTCGTGTTTGCCGATAAAATTGATGTGTTCATATATTTCATCGCTCAGAGCAATTATATGTGGGTATTTTTTTAAAACCCTTGCTAAATCTGCCAATTCATCCTTAGTGTAAACCGATCCGGTTGGATTACATGGTGTAGAAAACATTAACATTTTTGTTTTCGGTGTAATAGCTTTTTCTAAATCGTCTCCAGAGATTTTAAAATCTTTATCAATACCTGCATTAATAACAACAGGCACACCCTCTGCAACTTTTACAATTTCCAAATAGGAAACCCAATAGGGTGCAGGAATAATAACTTCGTCACCAGGATTTATAAGGCTAAGAACAACATTTGCAATAGACTGTTTTGCACCCGTCGATACAATTATTTGGTCTTTCTTATAGTCCAGGTTATTGTCTCGCATGAATTTTAATGAAATACTTTCTCTTAAATCGTCATATCCGGCAACAGGCGTATACATGGTGTAATTGTCGTCCAGAGCTTTTTTTGCGGCATCTTTAATGAAACTTGGCGTAAAAAAGTCTGGTTCACCTAAAGAAAGAGAAATTACATCTAATCCTTGCGCTTTTAGTTCCCTGCTTTTCTTTGCCATTGCTATCGTTGCCGATTCCTCCATGGCTAAAAGTCGTTCTGAAAGTTGAATCATTTAAAAAAGTTTGGGCAAAGTTAATAATTCAAAGTGGTTTGAATCAAAAATGTAAGTATTACTTTATTCATCCAATAAATCTGGTCTTCTTTCTTTAGTTCTTAAAAATGCTTGTTCTTCTCTCCATTTTTCAATTGCTTTCGTATTACCTGATAGCAATATATCGGGTACTTTCCAACCATTGAATTCTGGTGGTCGCGTGTATACAGGAGGAGAGAGGAGATTGTCCTGAAAACTATCCGAAAGAGCAGAAGATTCATCATTAAGAACTCCGGGAATCAGTCGTACAATTGCATCTACAAGCACAGCTGCTGCTAGTTCACCACCCGATAGCACATAAGAACCAATAGAAATTTCTTTGGTAATGTAATGTTCTCTTATTCTCTCGTCGATTCCTTTGTAATGACCACATAAAATGAGAATATTTTCGTAAAGAGATAAGGAGTTGCAAAGCTTCTGTTCTAGTATTTCTCCGTCAGGAGTCATATAAATGATTTCGTCGTAATGACGTTGCGATTTTAGCTTCTCAATGCATGCCGAAATGGGTTCAATGCTCATTACCATACCGGCTCCTCCGCCATATTGGTAATCATCTACATTTTTATGTTTTGAAGTTGAATAGTCACGTATGTTGTGCACGTATATTTCTACATGTCCTTTGTCTTGTGCACGTTGCATGATAGATGCCGAAAATGGCGAAGACAAAAGTTGTGGTACGACGGTTAAAATATCTACTCGCATTATTCGCAAATTCTACCTTTATGTTGGTCGTTGTGAAAATGTTCTTCCAAAGCCTGAAATTCTTTTAATAATTCTTGGGTTGGAGGCTTGTTTTGCAGAGATCTTAAATCTGGTTGCCCTGCATCTACCCAAGCGGTATACCAAATGGAACCAACAGCAATTACCGCTGCACGAAGTCTTCGTTCTACCATACCGTTTAACTGTGCATGATAAGCACTACAGAACTCTTTGGAATATACCTGAACAGTTGTGTTTCCGCGTTGCTCGTACGCGTATTTTCTGTCTGATGGAAATGTGCGTGTTATTTCTTTTTCCATTCTTAAAACAGAATCTAAAGCATTATGTGAGGCTTCTACGGCTTCCCACGTGTAGTCTAATACGCTTTTAACATAAGTCGCTTTCCCTACGAAATAATCGTAATTTTCAGCATTAATTTCTACGAGACGACTTTCCCATAATCCGTGAATGCCTTTTTGACCTGTAAGTTGACCATTGTAATTTTCTGTTGTATGGAGAGGTACATGTGCATCTGCAATGTAATGTCCAATATCTGCGGAATATTTTAAAATTAAGTCTACATTCTTTGTTTCAAATGCTCGTTGTAGCTTACTTTTCATAACGGAAATATGCCATGGGACAATTCCATAGGTTTGAAGGGTGTCTTCGGTGAATTTCGAAACCGCATCTTTCCATTTACGTGGCATGATTTCAAAAGGATTTTCTCCAGGTTTGTAATAGTGATCTAAATCAATATAGTGGCATTGAGCCTCACCCTCAACGGCGTACCTTCTTTTGTCCGGGTCGACGGCATGTTCGGTAACAAATTCAATATGTTCTTTGTAGAAGCCAAACATTTCAGGGGGTAAGGTGAAAACTGCAATTCTGTTGATTCTTTTATGGCCAAAAAATCCCCACTCCACAGCCTTTGGAGTTGACACAAAACTCTGAAGTACATAAAGTAAAAAGAGACTTAAAAGAATGTAGGATTTATACTTCACCTATCAAAGGTAGGAAAGTTTCACTTTAACACAACAGGATTTTTAACCAATTCCTTAGTGAGCGAAAGATTTAACACTTCCTTCATTTTTTCAACATAATGAATTTTCAATCCCTTTAAGTAATCAGGATTGATGTCATCTACATCTTGCTTGTTCTTTGAACACATAATAATTTCTTTAATTCCTGCTCGCTTTGCTGCTAAAATCTTTTCCTTAATTCCACCAACGGGAAGCACATCGCCTCGAAGAGTAATTTCTCCTGTCATGGCTAGGTTTTTCTTTACTTTACGTTGAGTAAATAAGGAAGCTAAAGCAGTCAACATGGTGATACCTGCGCTTGGTCCATCCTTGGGTGTTGCGCCTTCAGGGACATGGACATGGACATTATGTGTGTCAAATAATTCCTGATTTAGATTAAGAAATTCTGAATTGGCTTTTAAAAACTCAAGGGCTATTATTGCCGATTCCTTCATTACCTCACCAAGATTTCCTGTAAGCGTTAATTTTCCTTTACCATTTGTAAGAGATGATTCTATAAAAAGAATATCACCTCCAACACTTGTCCATGCTAAACCTGTAACCACTCCTGCGACTTCATTATTGTCGTATTTGGTTCTTTTTCTTCCGGCTCCAAGGTATGTGAACAAATCTGCTGAGGTAATTTTTTCTTCATAGGCCTCTTCCATCGCAATTTGTCTGGCACGATTTCTAACCAATTTGGCCACAACTTTGTCTAACCCACGAACACCGGACTCGTTAGTGTATTCTTCTATCAAAGACTCTATTGTCTTTTTATCAATGGAGATATTTTTTGCACTTATTCCGTGTTCTTGAATTTGTTTTGGAAGTAAATGTCGTTTCGCAATTTCAATTTTCTCTTCTATTGTATAACCATTTACTTCTATTATTTCCATTCGATCCCTCAATGGTCCTTGAATTTCATTTAGACTATTGGCAGTGGCAATAAACATTACTTTTGATAAGTCAAATTCCGATTCAACGTAATTGTCATAAAAGGCATGATTTTGCTCTGGATCTAATACTTCCAATAGGGCAGAGGAAGGATCTCCGTGATTACTTCTTCCTAATTTATCAATTTCGTCTAGTACAAAAACAGGATTCGCAGAACTAGCTTTTTTTAAGTTTTGCATGATTCTACCTGGCATCGCTCCGATGTAGGTCTTTCTGTGACCACGAATTTCAGCCTCGTCGTGAACGCCACCAAGTGACATGCGTACATATTTTCTGCCGAGTGCTTCAGCAATAGATTTTCCTAAAGATGTTTTTCCAACACCTGGAGGCCCGTAAAAACATAAAATTGGAGATTTCATATTGCCTTTAAGTTTTAGAACTGCGAGGTATTCCAAAATGCGTTCTTTAACTTTTTCTAACCCAAAGTGATCGCGTTCTAGAATTTTTTTCGCTCTGTTGAGGTCTAGGTTATCCTTCGTGAAATCTGACCAAGGTAAATCAAGAAGCAAGTCAAGGTAATTTAATTGAACAGTATATTCAGCTCCTTGTGGATTCATACGTTGCAGTTTCTCTAATTCTTTTTTAAAGGATTTTTCGACTGTTTCAGACCATTTTTTATTTTTTGCTCTTTCTTCTAGTTCGCGAACGTCTTGAGTTTGTGGGTTATCGCCTAATTCGTCTTGAATTGTCCGCATTTGCTGATGAAGGAAGTACTCGCGCTGTTGTTTATCCAAATCTTTTTTGACCTTATTTTGAATTTCATTTCGCATTTCTAACAGTTGCACTTCCATCGTAAGGTGCTCCAAGACCATGAGTACCCGTTTTTTCATGTCCATTTCTTCGAGCATTTGCTGTTTTTTAGAAACATCAGCGTTCATGTTTGAAGAAATAAAATTTACTAAAAATGTAGGGCTGTCAATGTTGCCGATGGCAAATTGTGCTTCTGATGGAATATTCGGACTATCGCGAATTATTTGCAATGCTAAGTCCTTAATTGTTTTGAACATTACATCAAGTTCTTTGTCCTTTTTATCAACCGGAGTTTCCTTTAATATTTCAACTGTAGCCCTCATGTAAGGTTCAGTTTGAAGAGGAGTGGTAATTTGAAACCTTCTTTTTCCTTGAATGATAACAGTCGAGCTGCCATCTGGCATTTTTAATAATCGAATAATTTGTGCTACCGTGCCTATTTCGTGAAGGTCGTTGAATTCTGGTGATTCTTGTTCTTGGTCGCGTTGTGAAACTACACCAATTATTTTGTTGCCTTTGTTTGCTTCTTGAATCAATTTAATTGATTTGTCTCGACCAACGGTAATTGGAATAACGACTCCAGGAAAAAGAACATTGTTGCGAAGTGGTAAAATTGGCAACTCCGTTGGGAAATTTTGTTTGTTGATATTCTCTTCTTCCTCGGCTGTAATTAACGGAATAAATTCTGCATCTGAGTCCATCGAGTGTACGTTTAAAAATGCAGCATCAAAAAGTTCGCTCATAAAGTATGTTTTTTTTGCGTCAAATTGTCAGTAATATATTTCAAAAGCGAAAAATATTCCTTTTCGTTTGATTTTGCCTAAAGTTTCAATTCTTATGCCATGAGGTAATTCATGAAATATTGTCTTGTTCTAAAGAATAATATCTATTCCCACGCGAAAAGTATTGGCATGAGCCTCAATGATATCTTTAATATTTGGACTGTAACCACCTCCCATACTACATACTATAGGGCAATTAAGTTGTTTGGCCATTCGAAATACCAATTCATCTCTTTTTTTACAACCAGCTATACTCACGGCTAGTTTGCCGAGTTTATCCGTTTCTAAAATATCAACGCCACATTGGTAAAAGATGAAATCAGGTTCGAATATAGACGATAGTTGGTCAATATTTTTTTCGAGCAAGTAGAGATAGTCCTTATCCGAAATACCGTTAACAAGTGGAACATCTAGATTCGAAATTTCTTTTTGCATAGGGTAATTATTTTCTCCGTGCATGCTAAATGTAAACACCCTATTTTCATTCTTCAACATTGCTGCAGTTCCATTACCTTGGTGAACATCGAGGTCAATAATTAGAATTTTGTTCGCTAATTTATTTTCGAGTAACCAATGCGCGGCAATAACTTGGTCGTTGAGTAAACAAAACCCCTCAGCTCGGTTGTAAAATGCGTGATGGGTACCGCCAGCGATATTAAATCCAATTTTTAATTTTAAGGCAAGTTCTGCGGCCATTCGTGTGCCTTCCATGATAGTAGTTTCTCTTTCAATTAATTCTGTTGAATGTTGAAACCCAGAGACTCGTTGCTCGCGATCGGTAAGTCGTAAATTTTTCAAATTTTGCCAATATAGCGGGCAGTGAACCTGCTCGATTAGTTTTTCTTCTAAAGTTGTAGGTTCAAAAAAATGATGAAAATCTACTGTTCCTTCATGAAGTAATTGTTTCGGCAGTAAATCATATTTTTCCATTGGAAATCTATGGTTGTCTGGCAATGGGTGAACATATCTCGGGTGAAAAGCAATCATATGAGATTCTGTACAATACGGGAGACTGCAGGGCAAATCTTTGTGTTTTGTATTGTTAAGTCTAAAATTTGCGCCATATTTTTCCTGTCCGTATGAGGGTATTCGCGACAAGCTAGCGGCCTCACTTCGTAAATTTTACAATAATTGTCTTCGCCTAAGAATTGACAAGGAGAAGATTTTAAAACATAATCTTGGTCTTCATCGATTTTCAGATAATTGGAAATGAACTGTGCTTCTTTCATTTTCAGGTGTTTCGAAATTCTTCGAATATCGGCATCACGAAATATAGGACTTGTGGTTTTACAACAATTAGCACAAGTCAAACAGTCCATTTTTTTGAAAACTTGTTCGTGCTCACCATGAAAACGATCATCGAGGTTTCTCGGTTTTGTCTTACTCCATTTACGGAAGTTTCGTTTTATGTCTTCCTCATTTTGTCTTGCCCAATGAAGTAGTTGATTATCTTCAGATTTCAATTTAATTATTCTAAATGATTAAACCGAAATTATTCATTAATTGGTAAAGTTTGATAATATGTTCTGAATTTTTGAGGTTTAATCTTTTTCAAAAATTCATTTCGTCGATTTTTTATTTTTAGATTTGCTCACCAATTAAACCTACACTTATGAAAACAATTAATTTTTTCTATTTTGTGTTCGCTACCTCAATGGTATTCGGACAATCGCTTAAATCTGAAGATTTACGCTACAACTACATTAAGCTTCCTACGAATCCACTTCAGCCTCGTGTAGCTAATTATACTTCGAGTCTATCATCATCATCTGATGAGGAAAATGCAAAAATTATGGCGCAGTACGAAAAGGATGTTGCTCAAGCAGAAGCGGATTATCAACGTGAAATGAATGAATACCCATTAAAAGTAAAGGCTGCAGATGAAAAATACGAAAAAGCAATGGCTGAGTATAACGAAAAATCATTGGCAAAAAAGATTCTGGAAAAACAATTATTAAACGAAAATACCAAGCCAGTAAAAGATTATGTTCCACAGCCTTATAAAAGAAATGTTCCAAAACCAGACATAAAAACAGTATATGATTATCCATCTTTAGCCTCTACATACTTAAAGCTAGATGGTTTTTCAAAAGGTACAGATAATGCCTTATCCTACCATGTTAACATGCAAGGATTTGAGCATTCTCAGCCAGTTGTAAAAAATGAAGTTAAAAAAGAATCTAAAATTGTGAACGGAACAGCAACTACAGCTGATGTGACCTATTATTGGGTGGAATTTACTTATCGAAATCCCATGAGTGTTAAAGTAGCAAGCGCTTCGGGACAAGAAATATTCTATGAGGCACCTGCCGAGCTCTCAGAATTCAAGACATATAAATCTACTTCAAATAAGAATTATCCGTCTACTGATTACAGCGCTTTGTACCGAACGGTTGAAGAAAAAGTGCTTAAAGAGAATTTAACTTTAATTAATCACTTAGTTAATGATCGAATTGGTTTTGAGGTTACTTCGCGTGAATCTTCATTAGATTACGTAAAATCGAAAGGTGATGAATATGCAGATTATAACGAAGCATATAATAACGCTATAACTGGTTTTAAATCATTAACCACCAATGAAGAAACGGCCAAGCAAAAATTAAATATGGCAGTAGATTTATGGACGAAGATATTGGGAGAGTCAGATGTCACAAATAAAAAAGCTAGGATTGATAAAGATATAACAATAGCAATCTATTTTAATTTAGTTGAGTGTCATTTTGCACTTAGAAATGTTTCTGAAGCCGAGACAATATTATCTGCACTGGAAAGAATGGATATTTCAAATCGTGATAAAAAAATGAAGGAAAAATATGTAGCTCTATTTATTGATTTAGCAGGACGTAAAACTGCAAATGGGTTATAGGCACTTATTGGAGATTATTTACCAAGTAGTAGAAATGGGGCTTGTCAGAGCCCCCTTTTTTTTGATGCACAAAAGCCTTTGAGAAATTAATAGTTCGTGCGGAGATAAAATGTTTCGCAAGATTAATGATCTCAATTTTCCTTTGGTGTTATGTTTTTTTCTTGAAAATGACTGATTTGGTGAAAGCTTTTTTTTGAAAGAAAAAAAATGGATTTATACTTCGCTTTTGATATTGTTGATTTTTAACATATTAAATTCAATCTATTTTTGATAATAACTCAAATCCAGCATTAATGTGAATTCTCATTATATTTACCTTCGAAACTTCACATGGAAAAATTTGATTTAATTGTTATTGGAGGCGGTCCAGCAGGTTATGCTGCAGCCATGCGCGGTATTGATTTCGGTAAACGTGTGTGCTTAATTGAACGAGATCGTGTTGGTGGTGCAGGGGTGTATAATGGAGCTCTTTCTTCCAAAACATTGTGGGAATTGTCCAATCGTGTGGCGGACATTAATGACATGATAGTCTCAAAGGGAAGAACCAAATTTGAGTTGACCTGGGAAGATGTTAGGCAAAATCTTGCTGAGGCAATTTTCGAAAGAAAATTTCAATATTCGGCACACATCAAACTCCTTCAAACGGAAACCATGAATAAATTGCTGAGTTACGAGCGTGGACATGGTAAATTATTAGACAATCATACCATTGAAATTACATACGAAGGAGAGAAAAAGGTGATTTGGGGAGAAAATATAGTATTAGCAACCGGAAGTAGACCTCGAAAATTGCCAAATATTGAAGTAGATGAAGATATCATCTTGACGAGTGATGGTATTGACAATATTGGTGATTACCCAAAAAGTCTAGTTATTGTTGGCGCAGGAGTAATTGGTTGTGAATACGCCACCATTTTTAGCAACTTCGGAAAAACGAAAGTCTATATAATTGACCGTCAAGAACGTATTTTACCCTTTGAAGATGAGGATATTTCACGACTCGTAGCGAAAAACTTAACCGATCACGGAGTGACGATTCATTCGAATGCCTCACTGGAAAGACTCGAAAAAGTTGATGGAGAGGTGGAATACGAACTTTCGTATCCTGATGGTAAAAGAGAAGTAATACGAGTTGAAAAAGCACTACTTTCTATTGGTCGACAACCAAACATTGAGGGTTTAGGAATGGAAAATGCCGGGGTGGAAATGTCAAAACGCGGAGTACATATTGGAGACGACGACACACGAACGAGTATACCGAATATTTACGCAGTAGGTGATGTTTCAGGTCGGATTGCATTGGTGAATATGGGTGAACTGGAAGCGCGACACGCAGTTGAAAAAGCACTTGGAAATAAACCTGAGCGATTAAATTACGACAACGTTTGTACCATAATGTTTCTAAATCCAGAAGTTGCTTCAGTTGGAATGAATGAGCAGCAATGTGTTGAGAAAAATATTCCTATTAAAGTAGTGAAAATAGATTACTCTCTCATTACGAGGGCGATAGCCATGAGAAAAACACAAGGCTTTTTTAAAATTATTGTTACCAACGACAAAGAAATGAGGATTTTAGGTATGCGTGTGGTTGGTGCTCACGCCTCAACTGCTATTCAGGCAGTGGGGTTGCTAATTAAATTGCAAATGCCAATTGAGGTATTGTCAGAACTAATTCATCCACATCCATCTATAGTAGAAGGAATTCAAGAGTGTGTGCGCATGCTTCTGAATCGATCCATTTTCAAATCTTCAGTTTTTAAAGATAAATTAGCGTGTTATTCATTAGTCGATGGCGTTAAAACTCCACTAGAGCGATTGTAAATAAATGGAATTTCCAGTTTACAGAAAAATGAACAATGGCAAGTCTTATTACAAGATCATTTCAAATTTAGAATTTATTGAAATTCAAATAATTGGAAAAAATCACTTTCACAATCACTTTAAAATAAGTCAATATCCTGACAAATTATTTTTATTGGACGTAATTTCAGGTAAACCTCCCTATGAAATTGCTACCCAAGAAGAGGTAGAAAGACTATTTACAAAGTAGCCTGTTATCCCTATAAAGTTGTTTATAACTCGGTCTCTAAACGTGTTCTACAAATTCAAAACACACTTATTTTTGTATTTAACGCGGTGATTATGGCTGAAAATCAATATACGGAAGACAACATACGTTCATTAGACTGGAAAGAACACATTCGGTTGCGTCCAGGAATGTATATTGGGAAGCTAGGGGACGGTGCTGCTGCTGATGACGGAATTTACATATTGGTAAAGGAAGTGATGGACAACTGCATCGATGAATTTGTGATGGGAAATGGCCGAAAGGTAGAAATCAAAGTGAAAGATGGCAAGGTCTCCATTCGTGATTACGGACGAGGAATTCCTTTAGGAAAAGTGGTTGAGGTTGTCTCTAAAATGAATACCGGTGGAAAATACGATTCGAAAGCATTTAAAAAATCAGTAGGTTTAAATGGGGTGGGTACCAAAGCGGTGAATGCCCTTTCTTCTCATTTTATGGTGTATTCTGTTCGTGAAGGAGATAAAAAAGCCGCCTCGTTTAGTCAAGGTGAGTTGGTTCAAGAATTTGCCATTGAGAAAACCGATGAGACGAATGGTACTTATGTAGAGTTTATTCCTGATGATACAATCTTTAAAAAGTATGCTTTTAAAACCGCATACTTGGATAAGATGATGTGGAATTACTGTTACCTGAACAGGGGATTGACTATTCATTATAATGGTGAGCGCTATAATTCCAAAGATGGTCTTAAGGACTTGTTGGAAAATAATATGGATGGAGATCCGCTTTATCCGATTATTCACCTTGAAGATGAGGACATAGAAGTGGCATTTACCCACGGGCGAACATATGGAGAGGATTATTATTCTTTTGTGAATGGTCAGCATACAACGCAAGGAGGGACACATGCCAGTGCCTTTAGAGAATCAGTTGCTAAAGTTATTCGTGATTTTTACAATAAGAATTACGAAGCCTCGGATATTCGACAATCAATTGTAGCGGCGATTTCTGTCAAGGTGATTGAGCCCGTTTTTGAATCTCAAACGAAAACAAAATTAGGATCACAAGAAATTGAGCCGGGTGGAAAATCTATGCGAGCCTTTGTTAATGATTTTTTAAAGGATAAGTTAGATAATTACTTGCATCGTAATCCTGACGTTGCTGAAACGATTGAAAAGAAAATCAAACAATCCGAACGTGAGCGTAAAGAATTGGCAGGTATTCGTAAAATCGCCCGTGAGCGTTCGAAAAAAGCGAATTTACACAATAAGAAGTTGAGAGATTGCCGCACTCATTTAACGGATTTAAAAGATGAGCGCAGAGAGGAGACAACCTTATTTATCACAGAAGGTGACTCGGCGAGTGGTTCAATTACTAAATCTCGCGACGTGAATACACAAGCGGTATTTTCGCTAAGAGGAAAACCTTTGAATTGTTATGGGCTTACCAAAAAAGTTGTTTACGAAAACGAAGAGTTTAACTTGATTCAAGCCGCTTTAGATATTGAAGATGATATGGACAATTTACGATACAATCGTATTGTAATTGCAACGGATGCAGATGTTGATGGTATGCATATCCGCATGCTGTTATTGACGTTTTTTCTTCAATTCTTTCCAGATTTAGTGAAGCGAAATCATGTGTATGTGCTTCAAACACCGCTTTTTAGAGTGCGCAATAAAAAGAAAACAATTTATTGTTATTCAGATGAAGAAAGAAGGAACGCAATTGCCGAGTTGGGAAAAAATCCAGAAATAACACGCTTTAAAGGTTTAGGTGAAATTTCACCCGATGAATTTATTCACTTTATCGGAGAAGATATTCGATTGGAACCTGTATTGCTGACAAAAGATGCTTCAATAGATTCCATTTTGTCCTATTTTATGGGTAAGAACACACAAGAAAGACAGGATTTTATTATTGATAATTTGCGCGTTGAAAAAGATCTTGCCGAAGCTACAGCTTCCGAAGAATCTGACGAATTAGAAATTGCATCTTAACATGGCAGAAGAAGAAATAGACGATAATTTACAGAATCAAGGCGAAGAGCACAATCCCTTTGAAAATAAAAAAGTGGACGAAAATATCGTTCCTCTAAGTGGTTTGTACGAAAACTGGTTTTTGGATTATGCGAGTTATGTAATTCTTGAGCGTGCTGTTCCTGCTTTATTTGACGGTTTAAAACCTGTTCAACGAAGAATCTTACATTCCATGAAAGAAATGGAAGATGGACGTTACAATAAAGTTGCGAATATTATTGGTAATACTATGAAGTACCACCCACATGGAGATGCCTCTATTGGGGATGCGTTGGTGCAATTAGGACAGAAAGAACTTTTGATTGATTGTCAGGGAAATTGGGGAAATACCTTAACAGGAGATGGTGCCGCAGCACCCCGTTACATAGAGGCAAGGTTATCTAAATTCGCATTGCATGTAGCATTTAATCCTAAAACAACCAATTGGCTAGCCAGTTACGATGGTAGAAATAAAGAGCCTGAGCAGCTTCCAATGAAATTCCCTTTATTGTTAGCGCAAGGTGCGGAAGGAATCGCTGTTGGAATGGCATGTAAATTTTTACCGCACAACTTTATTGAACTTATCGATCAATCCATAAACCATTTAAGAGGAAAAAAAGTAGAGATTTTACCAGACTTTCCTAATGGTGGGATGGCAGACTTTTCAGGTTATAACGATGGTTTACGTGGTGGTAGGGTTCGAGTTAGAGCTAAAATAAAAAAGGTTGATAACAAAACACTCATTATAAATGAAATTCCTTTCGGTACTACCACTGGTTCACTTATCGAATCGGTGATCAAGGCCAATGACAAAGGAAAGATAAAGATTAAAAAGATTGAAGATAACACCTCGAGTGAAGCTGAGATTATCGTGCACCTCGCACCTGGGGTTTCGCCAGATAAAACAATAGATGCGCTTTACGCCTTCACAGATTGTGAAGTATCTATTTCTCCGAATTCATCTATAATTGACGGAGAAAAACCAAGATTTTTGGGTGTTTCTGAAATTTTAAAAATCAATACAGATAATACTGTTCGACTTCTAAAGTTAGAGTTGGAAATACGATTGGATGAACTTGAACGCCAATGGCATTTCTCTACGTTAGAAAAGTTATTCATTAATAATGAAATGTATATTGACTTTAAGCATTACAGTGACAAAGAGTCTTTGTACACATACCTTTTCAAAAGATTTGAACCATTTAAAAAGCAATTGATTCGTGAGATACAAGAGGATGATTTACACCGCTTGACACAAATTCCGATGATTAGAATTACCCGTTTTGATTCTTCAAAAGCTGACGATGCTCTCGTTAAAATTGAGGAAGAGATGGAGGAGGTTAAATCTAATTTGGCGAATTTAATTGAATTTTCAATAGAGTATTTTAAGGACCTTAAGAAGCGTTTTGGGGCAGGAAAAGAACGAAAAACTGAAATTAAAACATTCGATACTATTTCAGCAACAAAAGTGATTATAGCGAATAGAAAGCTTTATGTTGATTTTGAAGAAGGCTTTATAGGTTATGGATTGAAGAAGAACGAGTCGGTATGCGATTGTTCTGAAATTGATGATATAATTTGTTTCTTTTCAAGTGGAAAGATGCTTGTCTCGAAGGTTGCCGATAAAAAATTCGTTGGTAAGGACTTGATCTATGCAAGTGTATGGAAAAAGGGAGATACTCGAACTATTTACCACCTTTTTTATCAGGATGGAGTAGGAGGTGCTACAATGATGAAGCGTTTCTATGTGAATTCAATTACTAGGGATACAGAATATGATTTAACAAAGGGTACTAAAGGGTCAAAGATGTTGTATTTCTCTGTTCATCCGAATGGAGAGCGAGAAGTGGTAACGGTGTTATTGCGACCAAGACCTCATTTGAAAAGGCTGCGTTTCGATGTTGATTTAGGGGAACAACTTATCAAAGGAAGAAATTCTGCGGGTAATAGGGTTACAAAAGAAATCATTCAAAAAATTGTACAAAAAGAAGTTGGTGGATCAACCCTTGCAGCGAGAAAAATTTGGTATGACACCGTAGTTGGACGCTTAAATGATGAAGAAAGAGGTAAATTTTTGGGTTCATTTAAAGGTGACGATAAAATCTTAACCTTATACAAAAATGGAGAATATCGGTTAAGTTCTTTTGATTTGGCTACTCATTTTGACGAAGATATGATTCACATTGAAAAATGGAACCAAAATCGACCAATAACCACAGTTTATTTTGATGCCGAAAAAGATTTGCATTATGTGAAACGATTTTTGTGTGAGGTAACTACAGATAAACGAGTTCTTTTTATTTCAGAAAGTAACGGTTCCTTTATGGATTTAGTGTCGACAGCATATCGCCCTGAAGCACGCATTGTGTATAACAAACTTTTAAAAGAAACTAAAAACTTACCCGACAATATCTTGAATTTGGCGGATATGATTGATGTGAAAGGCATGAAAGCCCAGGGGAATCAACTTACAAAATTAAAAGTAAAAGAGATTGTATTAACACATTCAATTGATGAAGGAAAAGAACCTTGGCCAAAGGAATTACAAGAATCTGAGTTGACAATTTCGGAAGACGCTGCAGAAGAAGAAGCTCCAACTATGGAATGGGACATTACATCGGATGAAGACGACGAAGGACAACCTACTTTATTCTAACCTATGTTACTGACGAAAGAGGATAAAATTAATTTTGCAAATGTTGGACTAATGCTTTTGAGCATGATGGCTGCTTTCATTCTTCCATTTGAAACTTTTTTATTTGCATATGCTTTTTTAGGTCCACTTCATTACCTTACAGAAATAAGTTGGTTACACGATCGTCAGTATTTTACAAAGGGAAAGTATGATTTTCTTGTATTGTTGATAATCTCCATTGTAATTTCCTACGATTATTTCGCAATGAAATATGAATTTCATACCAGTTTTGTTGAGCAATATGATGAACTCAACCTTTATGGTAAATTGCTGGCACTTGCGCTAATAGCAAGTATCCTCTTTGTTCTTGTGGAGAATTTGTGGGTGAAACTTATTAGTATTTTATTGGTCTACGCATTCGTAGATCAGTGGTTTTCTCCTAATTACATTAATGCCGGTGGTGAGGAGGTTTTTAAGCCTTCTTTTGCAACATTTACCGTGACATCTTTAGTTCCAACACTAATTCATGTTTATCTTTTTACAGGTTTATTTATGTTATATGGCGCTTTAAAGTCAAGAAGTTATTCTGGATTAATCCAGGTTGCTTTTTTTGTTTTAGTTCCTTTTTTACTCTTTAATTTATTTAATGAGTCGTCCTTTTTTGAGGTATCTACCTATGGGAAACAAGCATACGACGGAGATGGTCAAGGATTCCTAGGCTTAAATATAGAAGTGCTGAAAGAGTTTAATTTAATGGAACTGCCTCCGCTTTTAGATGCAAATGGAGATCAATTGTATTATGTAAACGGCACCAAGGCAATTGATTTAGATGCCTCCAAAGAACTTGTTTTTTATTCTCAAACTGGAATTCTATTGATGCGTTTTATTGCTTTTGCCTATCTGTATCATTACCTTAATTGGTTTAGTAAAACAGAAATTATCAGATGGCATAAGGTCCCAAAAGTTCGTTTTATTGTGGTCATTGGTCTTTGGATAGCTGCTTGCGGAATATATTTATATGATTACGCCTTAGGACTTACTTTTTTATTTTTCCTAAGTTTCTGTCATGTTCTGCTGGAATTCCCTTTGAACATGGTTTCCATTACAGGGATAGGGAAGGAAGTGATTTCTATTTCTAAACAAGGCTTCAGACCAAAAATAAAAGTATAATTCACGCAACGATTTTAATTGTAAAACGTCTACAATTCATGTATCTTTACCAATAGTAAAGGTCATTGTGACATTGTGTTGAAGTATTGTATCTTTTTTTTATTTTTTTTAAGTGCGCAATTGTATCATTCACAGTTGATACAGCCTTTTAACGCTCGGTATTCTACCTCACAGAAAGGAGGGATAAGAATACTATCGAATGTCTCTGTTTCATGTAATTCAGGAGGAACGTGTACGTCCGGAACAGCAGAGATTCCACCTAATGGGGGGAGCTCAAACGGGGGCTTTACTATGAATTACGTTGATATTGACGGAAATTCGGCTACTTTTATGTCGTCTAGTGATAGTTTAAACTTGGCAAATTGTAGTGAAGTTCTATGGGCTGGATTGTACTGGAGTGGTCGTGGGACTTCGTCAATATCAAACTGGAATATTCGAAATCAAGTAAGAATTAAAGTTGGAAACGGAACGTATCAAAATTTATCTGCGGATCAACTTGTAGATGCTCAAGCACTTGGTACACACCCGAGTTATCATTGCTTTAAAGACATTACTTCTCTTGTTCAGTCTTCAGGTATTAAGGCCAGATTTACAGTCGCCAATGTAGTGACTCAGACGGGAGGATCCAACTATTGGGGAGGTTGGTCCATAATTGTAGTGTACAAAAATGTTTTTCAGTCCATGAGAAACTTAACTGTTTTTGATGGTTTTGGAAATATTGGCATAGGTAGTTCATTGGATATCCCAATTTCAGGTTTTGCAACGCCTCCGAGTGGTCCAGTTGGTTTTGAATTAGGAGTAATCGGTTTCGAGGGCGACCGCGGTTCTACCGGTGATCAATTGCAATTTAATGGGGCAGGTACTTTTGTGAATGTTTCGGATGCACTTCATCCAACCAATGATTTTTTTAATTCAACAATTTCTTATGGTGCGGCATTGACACCTTTTCGTATTCCTAATCTTAACAACTCACTGGGTTACGACGCGAGTATCTTTTTACCTAATAATTCAGCATTTAATTACATTGGAAATAATGCAACGAATGCCACGATTAGAGTCACCACTAATTCGGAGAATATTCTAGCTCGAGCCTTTACCTCTGCCATTGATATTTATGAACCTGATTTGAGAGCAGATGTTCGGATTAATGATTTAAACGGAGGATTAGTTACTCCTGGAGATATTTTAGAATATACTTTAGTTGGAAAGAATATAGGATCTGACTTATCCTTAAATACTTTCATGGTTGATACCTTGGACCCAAGAACTGTCTATGTTCCCAATTCGATAACCTACTCGTTTGGGCCTAATCTTGGTCCAAAAACGGATGTTGCTGGAGACGATCAAGCTGAATACAATGCGGCCAATAAGACGCTGAAATTTCGAATTGGAACAGGAGCAAATAGTGCAAATGGTGGACAAGTTCAAGCAAGTTCTTCAGGAGCAGATAGTACTGTTGTGAAATTCAGAGTTCAAGTAATTGATGATTGTTTAATGTTTCAATGCGATTCAACCCTTTCTCACGTGGCATACATATATGGTACTGGAAATATTTCAGGTAACTCCTATAATAATGGTGGTGCCTCCGATACCTATGATGCCAATGGTTGTCCTTCTGAAGCGAGCAATGTTTTATTAATTGATGTTTCAGGATGCCCTCCTCCTACTATTACGACTAATTCTCCAATTTGCGTCGGTCAGAATATTTCGTTAAATGCTACATTTTCAGCTGCTGCAAACTATAGTTGGACAGGACCAGGCTTAATAACCGGTTCGGAATCTACACAAACGATAGTAAACCCGACGCTTTTTGAAGCCGGAATTTATACAGTCGTTATTACATTTCCAGGATTATCCTGCTCATTGGAAACTTCAACAAATGTGGATATTCATCCCAATCCTGTTCTCATTTTAGATTCGTTAAAAAATGTTACATGTTTTGGGTTGATTAACGGATCAATTGGCGTATCTTCTTCATCGGGCACTCCGGCGTATCAATACCAATGGAGTCCGGGCGGTTCAACAAGTCCATCTTTAACAAGTCTATCACCTGGTACGTATACGATTATAGTCACGGATGCGAATACATGTAAGGACACGGCAGTTTACACGATAACCGAGCCAACATCTTTATTGGCAACAGCGAGTAAGACCTCTAATTACAATGGTCGTGATATTAGTTGTGTTGGAGCTAACGATGGATCTGCTACGGTTGTATATTCAGGAGGGACCTC
>JACCDO010130085.1_pt1 | contig 26443 bp, 25 predicted proteins | sample 7446101 | NCBI WGS metagenome assembly JACCDO01 (sample SAMN15323440, study PRJNA562643) | freshwater metagenome | isolation source: river surface water | place: USA:Blue River Watershed | collected 2017-08-16 | reverse complement strand
GTATGTGTTTGAAGCGCCGGAATTGGCCAGGGCCTTGTACTTCACCACCAAACTCGACCATCCGATCCACGAGGGTCTCTACCATGCGGTGGCGCAGGTGATTGCTTATGTGTTTAGCCTGAACCAAAGTTATGCAGACTCGGGTGGCATGGTCAAACCCACTTTGCGCATACCCGACAATATGCGCTATGACGAAAACGGTTTTCTCTTTCAGTGATGACGACATGACAGCAGCCCAACCATGAGCGACTTCTACCAAAGCCAAGCCGACAAACTCCGGTTTGAAATTTTGCTCAAATCGTTGCGCGAAGGTCGTTTGAATTTGGCTATTTTGGGTGACGATGAAGCGGCGCTCACCCATTACGGCAAACGTATTTTTCAACACCTGCGCCAGCAAGGCGAGTCCCATGTCGAACTGTGGACCTCCGCTGACTCTGAGCGGTTGGTAGACAGGTTCAACGAAATACTCTCTAGCTTGACGCTAGATCAAGCACTGGATAAATCTAACAAGACCGCGCCCAAGCGCTACATGATTTTTCCAGATACCCATGGTATTCAGGATTTTGAATTGCAATTGCTTGCCCGGTTGGTCAACGGCTTTCCCGCCAGCAATATCAACGTGATTTTGTTGGTCAACAGTCACAGCGCCTATGACAAAAAACTGTCTGCGTTCGGTAAAAACTTGCTGCAATGGGTTTTGGAGTCACAAGTCCCATCGAAAGACAAACCTCCGCGTGTGGAAACTTTGGGTGACTGGCCAGGCGCCAAACAGGTATTGTCAGAAAAAAAATCAACAACCCAAGACAAAGCTTTGAGTGCGGATTTGAGTCTTCCACCTGCACCACCACCGCCTTTGGATTTGACTGACAACAAGTCATTGGATTTATCTTCACAAGCGATGGGTCAAGACCCCTTGATTGGTGACCCCATACCGGTTGCTGACACTTTGTCAGGCGAAGAGTTGGCCAAGTCCTGGGAATCTCAATCCGCAGCCAAGCCCCGGGGCGGCAAAATTGCACTCGCACTTTTATTGACCTTGTTGTTGACCTTGGGTGTGTCTGGCTACATCTACCAAGAGCGCGTGCTCGAAGAATGGCAAGGCATGCGTTCTTATCTGGAAGGGACAAAAACTGCGGCCACCACAGAGGCTGTGGCCCCTGTGCCACCGCCGCCGCCGCCGCCCACTGTGTCAATGTCCTCAAGCAACACCACAGCGGTAAAGCCTACGGAAGCATTGAGCCCAGGCAAAGAGGAGTTGGTGTCGGCTGCACCCGAACCCGCTGCACCCGTTGAGCCACCACCCGCCGACCCCAAGGCCAAAAGTGAGCCAACACCTGTGGCGGTTGAACCGGCTAAGACAGCAGCAGCCAAGCCTGAAAAAGAGCCGGCGAAAATAAATCCTGAGCCAAGCAAACCATCGAAAGAGCCGGTCAAGGATGTGGTGAAAGAACCGGTCAAGCCGGTTGTAGAACCGTCCAAAACTTCAGTTGAATCAGCCAAGAAACCACGTTCAGAAGACAAGCCGATAGACAAGACAGCCAAAGCTGAACCCAAAGCTGAGTCAAAAACCAATGACAAATCGGGTAAAGCTGACAACCCGGCATGGGTAGAGGCTTTGGACGCCAACGCATGGGTTATGCAGCACGGCGCTTTCGAGAGTTTGACCGAGGCGCGCAACTTTCAAGCAACTTCCCTCGGATTCCAATCAGGGCAAGTGTTGTACACCCAGAGAAAAGGCAGTAAACCGTATTACATCTTAGTAACTGGCCCCTATAAAGACCGTGCACAAGCTGAATCGTTAATGAAGCAAAACCCGCCGCTGGCCAAGGCCTGGGTGCGTTCCGCAAAATCGCTCAAAGCGCAGTTTCAAGATTGAACCAAGTTTGAGTTTTCAAGATTTTCACATCAGGGTCGATTTAATTACATGGAGTAGCTCATGAACCAGAACCCTGCCATCACAGATGATCCATTGCCAGATGGACAGTTAGTTGACGATGCTGTGAAAGCGGCAAGTTCCGGTGTGTCTGATTCGCCCGTCGAGCGCGAACAGCCACATGACTTCTCAGCGATTGACCACTCGAGCTCGCATTTACCGCCCCCCCAATTGAATTCAAACCACAGCAGTTATGGTTTGCATGATCCCACCACGTTGGCAGCTGTTGACACGCTTGAATTACACGACCCGGAGTTACACCCTGTCGAAACCAGCGAGCTAGCCGCTCCAATTTGGACGCCCCCTTCAGAAGCAGTTGTTGAAACCGCTGATGGCAAGCAATCAGGCTCACCTATCCTGTCACAGCAACCTTCTGTGTTGTCCCACTTGGCTCAAGTTGGCCTGACATCCTCCGATCAATGGGAAGAGCAAATTCAGCCGCGCATTCAAAAATTGCAAGATGACATTGCCCAAGTGCATGTGCAATTGGATGAGCTGGAACGCACAAAACCTAAAAAGATTTCCTGAGGATATTCAACATGGCGCAAGATTCGAAACAAGCAGATGCCACGGATGATGGCGACTTCTTGCCAGATATGCCTGTTCATACGGAAGAAGAATCTACAGCGGAAGCGCTTGCTATCGGCTTGGAGGAGCTCGACGCTCAATCCTTGGACAGTTCCGAGGTGGCACGTCAGATAGAAGAATTGACCGGTGTGGTTCTGAGCTCCGCCGAAGTTTCTACACGTTCAGCAGAAGTCGCAGCCAACATCAGCCATGAAATGCGTGGCGTGATGAAAACCGTCAGCGACTTGACGGCCAAAAACATTTTGCACTCCCGCGTCATCTTGGTCGGGTTGCTCAGTTTCTTGATCATTGCGGTGGGCACTTTCTTTGCTATCTCAACCCGTCTTCAACAAAACATACGACAGCTTGACAGTTTGTCGCTTGCAGTCGGCAAACGCGTGGTTGAACTTGATGCCACTTTGGCCACCTTCGGTGACGCCACCCGTGGCTTAGGGGACACCACAGAAAAGCTCGACAGCATGGAAGAGCGTCAAATCAAACTTGACGATAAATTCGAAGCGAAGATGGAAGACTTGAACAAGTTGGTCGTGAAATTCCCCGACCAGATTGCAGGTCAAATCAACGGTCAATCAGAAAAAAGCTTGGATGCCAAGCTCAAAGATTTGCAAAAAAGCATACAGGCCTTGGATGCCAAGGTACAAGCACTTTCAAACAAACCTGCTTCGGCTCCTGCACCTGTGGTCAACAATCAAAAAGAAGTGATTGCTGAAATTCAAAAGCTCAAGAAAGACCTTGAAGCAGCAAATGCGGCTGCTACAGCGGCGGCTTTGAAGGCAGCGGCCAAAGAGCGTGAACGCGAAAAACCTTTGGACAGACCGCTGGTCATGCCTAAGCCTGCGCCCGAGGTCAAACCTGTCGATAAGAAAGCTGCTGAGGCCAAAGCTGCAGCCGCTGCGGTGGCCAAGGCTGCCGAAGCCAAGGCCGCGGAAGCCAAAGCTGCCGAAGCAAAAGCCACCGAGGCTCGCTTAGCTGCAGAAGCCAGAGCTGCTGCTGAAGCCAAAGCGCGTTTGGCAGCGGAAGCCAGAGCCGCTGCCGCCGAGGCAGCCAAGGCGGCTGCTCAGCCACCCGCATTGCCGCCACGAGCTGCACCCAAAGAAGACAGGGTGATTTTCCCCAGACCTTCAAGCGATAACTGATATAAAAAAGCGGACACCCAGTCCGCTTTTTTTATTTGCGTGATTGAATCAGCTCAGCTGGAAACTTTCTGCATTCGCGCGGGGCCAATAGGTTTTGAATGGCTCAGGCAATTTCGCCACGCTGTCTTTGAGCAAGGCGCCCGCAGCCAGAGGCGGATAGATTTGCGCCAAGGTCAATGTTTCGTTGCCGTTGAGACGGTGAGAAAAATGGTGAGCACGCAGCTCACTCGGCGATGAAAGCCCTGCAGCTTGCAACAATTCCTTGAATGCTTCCAAGGTGTGTTGGTGAAAATTTTTCACACGCTCTGCTTTGGTGGGAACAACCAAGGCCATTTGACGCTGCGGATCTTGCGTGGTGACACCTGTCGGGCAATTGCCGGTATGACAAGTTTGGGCTTGTATGCATCCGAGTGCGAACATGAAGCCGCGCGCGCTGTTACACCAGTCGGCGCCCAAAGCCAATGTGCGGGCCATGTCAAAACTGCTGATGATCTTGCCGCTTGCGCCGAGCTTGACGTGTTCGCGCATACCAATCCCGACCAAGGTGTTGTGAACCAGACGCAGACCTTCTTTCAAAGGCATGCCCATGTGGTCAGAGAACTCCAAGGGCGCGGCTCCTGTGCCACCTTCTGCGCCGTCAATCACAATGAAATCCGGCAATATGCGCGTCTCTAACATGGCTTTAGCGATACCAAACCATTCCCAAGGATGGCCTATGCAAAGCTTGAAACCCACCGGTTTGTTTTGGCTCAGTTCTCGCAAACTTTGCATGAATTCGAGCATCTCGACGGGTGTGCCAAAACTGCTGTGCGCTGCAGGTGAAACGCAATCAGCACCCATGGGTACGCCTCTCGCTTCGGCAATCTCTGGGGTTACTTTCGCCGCAGGCAGCACACCACCGTGTCCTGGCTTGGCGCCTTGACTCAATTTGATTTCAATCATGCGTACCTGTGGTTCGCGCGCTTGAGCGACAAACCGCTCAGGTGAGAAGCGACCCTGGTCATCGCGGCAACCGAAATACCCTGACCCGATTTCCCAGATCAAATCACCGCCGTGAATACGGTGATAACGGGAAATAGAACCTTCGCCCGTGTCATGGGCAAAGCCACCCATTTGGGCGCCTTGGTTCAATGCCATGATGGCGTTGGCGCTGAGCGCACCAAAACTCATGGCTGAAATATTGAACAGGCTGATGTCATAGGGTTGGCTGCAAGCGGTGTTGCCCACGCGTACTTTGAATCGGTGATCGGCGATGGTGCTAGGCGCCATCGAATGCGTGAGCCATTCATAGCCATTGGCCTCAACATCCAGTTGGGTGCCGAAAGGTCTTTTGTCCGATTGCGCTTTGGCTCTGGCATAAACCAAGGTGCGTTGCGCCCGGGAAAACGGGGTGGCTTCCGATTCGCTTTCAATGAAATATTGGCGAATTTCAGGACGGATGAATTCGAGCAAAAAGCGCATGTGTCCCAAAATCGGGTAGTTGCGCAAGATGGCATGGTGTGTTTGCAGCAAATCGTGAATGCCCACTGCAGTCAGCAAAGCAAACACACTCAAAGCCAACCAGCCTTGTCCTGATGCGGCCACCAACAGCACGCAAAAACAAAGTCCGCCTAATGCGATAAAAAAAGTGGTGTACCTGACAGGGTAGCGAATGTTGTTGAGATCAAGCACTGTAGTTACCTCCCCAGCCGCCCTGACCTCAGGGGTCAGGTATGTGTATTGCGCAATCTAGAAGACAGACGCGCTTGTGCCAGTGAGGATACCTCAGCCCGCAGACGTGCCATCGACAGTTGACTGTCAGAGGCGCTTTGGATTTCTTTCAGATCGTGGAGTATGTTTTGCCGCAGGTCGTCCAACTCTTGTTCAATCTTGGCTAAGTGCTGGCGCAACTCGCGTTGCTGAGCCATGCGTTGGCTGAGTAAGTTGACGCTTTGTGCAATCAATTTCCAACTCTGCGCCAATTCATCTTTAGGTGGTTGGTGGAGTTGTTCAAACAATTCGCCAAGCAAAGGATCATGCAAAACTTCGGCCGAGCTGTGACCCGCATCTTGACGCGCAGTTTCTAAGGCTGTTTCCAACTCATCGTTGGCAGAATTTTTTTTCGGGATACGGATGGTCTCAGCTTCCGATTGACCGCTGAGATGAACGTGCGTATCAGAAAAATTGTGCACGGCCGCCCAGCCCATGCCGGGGTCATACTGTTTGAGGCCTTTGAAGGCGAGAAATTTTTCTTCTGACATGTCGTGGTGAGCTTAAAGTTTGGCGGAGTTGCCGCGCGCCAGTCGCTTTAAAAATTCTGGAATGCCCATTTGAGCTAAAGAGCGTGAGTTGACAGCTTCTTCAGTTTCCGTCGCCAATTTGCGTTGTCTGTATCGGCCAAGCACCGAGTATTGGCTAGAGTTGGGTATGGATTCGAGAACGCTGGCTTTGGCCGGTGTCAAAGGAACCCGGTGGCTACCGCTGTCTTGTGCTGTCAACTTAACCGGCGCAGTGCGCGGTTGCTGTGATTGCGCCATGCGAATTTCTCGTGCTGCACAAATGGCTTCACCGAATTCGCGGAATGACTCTCCGCCTAAATCTCTGGCGTCCATGAGGTAACCGCGCTCAAACAAATCGCGGGCGCTTTGCGCTTCCAAAATGGGAGGTGCCAGCATGAAGCTGACGGGGAAACGCTGTTTGGTGAATACATCGGAATTTAATTGCTCGTTGAGCACGCGCGTCGGGCAAACCACCAACATAGGACGACGTGTAGCGGCTGAATCAAATACCCAGCGGTGACGGCTGAGGAACCCGGAGGTGGCGGCCAATTCAATTTCAGACACGGAGGTAGGCACCAACACCATGTCAAATTCAAACATCAACTCACCAGCCAGAGAATCAGACCAAGTGAGGTCACAAACCAAAATGTCACACTCGCTGGCAGCGCGGCGCATTTGCAAACGTGCTTCAAAAATAGGGCGGTTGCCGCCTTGATCAACAGGTAATGCCAAGTGCTGAACCACTGCGCCTACCGGTGGAGCTTGTTTCAACCAATTGCTTGATGAACCGTGCGGATCCCAATCAATCAGCGTCACGCCTAAGTTGAGGCTGCGACTGAGATAAGCCACCAAATTGGCTGACAAGGTGCTTTTTCCAACACCGCCTTTTTGACTGGTGACCAAAATCTTGAATGCCATGTGTAACTCCGGTTGGCTTTGCAGTCTTTCTGTCGAAACCCAGAATTTAATTGAGCTAAATTCCGTAAGGGGGTGTGAATATTAGCTTTTTTGGTAATACTGTCAAATCTGATCAGTGGCCTTGTTGTTTTTGTGCTAATCATTAACTACACAAGGGATTAATTGGCATTGTCTTTGAATCGCAAATTAAAAACGCCACAATGCAGTCAATGGACAAAGTTCGTATTGATAAATGGTTATGGGCAGCGCGTTTTTACAAGACTCGCACGCTGGCAACCGATGAAATCCAAAAAGGCCGCATCTCCATCAATGAGCAGGTGATCAAACCTGCCCGGGAAGTCAAAGTAGGCGATTTGGTTTCAATTCGCCGGGAAGGGTTGACTCGAGTCATTGAAGTTTTAGGGCTGAGCGAAGTCCGCGGACCTGCACCTCAAGCCCAACTTCTGTATGCGGAAACCCCGGAAAGTGTGAAGGCGAAAGAGGCTCACGCCACACAAAGGCGTTTTGCCCGCGAACCGGCTTTGAGTATTGAAAAGGGCAGGCCGACCAAGCGTGACCGCCGAGAGATCGAACAAGCCGGCCATGGTTGGAACGAGCGTTGGAGTGCAACGCTTTGAAACTCATCGGTATGGTTTGGCGGGCTTTGCTGCGCGACACGCGAGCTGGCGAGTTGCGTTTGCTTTTCGTAGCGGTAAGCCTAGGCGTTGCGGCCTTGTCATCGGTTGGTTTTTTGGCTGACCGAATTGAATCAGGCTTACAACGCGATGCCCGTCAGCTCTTAGGCGGGGATGCTGTTTTGGTCAGTGACCACGTGTTTTCCGCAGAAGTCATTGAAAAAGTCAAAAGCTTTGGGTTGCGATGGGTCGTGACTTCTAGTTTTCCCACCATGGCCCGCAGCGGCTCGGCTGACGCAGGCAGTAGCCGTTTGGTTGCACTCAAAGTGGTGTCAGAAGGTTACCCTTTGCGAGGTCAGCTACAGGTCTTAGCGCCCTTAGACCAACCGATCCCCAAGCCTGCATTGGCCAAAGAACTGACCAATGAAACCTTGTATGACCGGCCTTCCATGGCTACCCGTGACATTCCTGCCTCAGGTGAGGTGTGGGTAGAGCCTGCTGTTTTGGAGGCGCTGGAACTCAAGCTGGGCGATATTATTTCATTGGGTGAGCGCACACTTACTATTTCAAATATATTGACATCCGAGCCAGATCGCGGCGCCGGTTTCATGAATTTTGCGCCCAGGGTCATGATGAATCAGGCGGATCTGGAGGCAACCCGTTTGGTGCAACCTGCCAGCCGTATCACTTGGCGTTTGGCAGTCGCAGGCGAACCCCGGCAGTTATCTCCATTCACGCAATGGGCGCAAGCCTATGTGAAGCAAGCGGACATACATGGCATCAGGCTAGAAACTTTGGAAGCAGGTCGCCCCGAAATGCGCCAAACGCTGGACCGGGCTGAAAAATTCCTGCATTTGGTGGCTTTGCTTGCGGCATTGTTAAGTGCTGTCGCTGTGGCATTGGCGGCCAGGTCATTTGCCAGCGGGCATTTAGACGAATGCGCCATGTTGCGTGTGCTCGGGCAAAGCCAGCGGCAAATTCTCTGGGTTTACCTCGGTGAATTTTTGACAGCAGGGCTGTTAGCGAGCTTGTTCGGGCTGTCCATGGGTTTTGGTCTACACCATTTGTTTGTGCAACTGTTGGCCGGACTGGTTGACACCGATTTACCCGCAGCCGGTTCGCAACCTGTGTGGCAAGGCCTGGGCGCAGGTTTGACCTTGTTGCTGGCTTTTGGTTTACCGCCCATCTTGCAACTATCCCAAGTACCGGCGCTGCGTGTCATTCGTCGCGATCTGGGGCCGGTGAGAGCCGCGTCCTTGGGCGTATTTGCATTGGGGCTGGCCGGGTTCGCCGGTTTATTGGTGAACGCCAGCAGAGATTTGTCATTAGGTTTGATGGTGGTGGGTGGTTTTGCCGGCGCTGCTTTGGTATTTGCCGGACTGGCTTGGCTGGCGGTGTGGGGTTTGCGCCAGACTGTGAATTTGCATGGTGTACCCACTTGGTTGCGCATGGCGACCCGGCAAATCAGCGCCAGACCGGGTTACACGGTTGTGCAAATCAGCTCACTCTCTGTGGGTTTGCTGGCATTGATGCTCTTGGTTTTATTGCGCACCGATCTGGTGGACAGTTGGCGCAACGCCACCCCTGCAGATGCGCCCAATCGTTTTGTCATCAATATTCAACCGGATCAATCAAAAGACTTTTTGGCTTATGTGGACGAAGCCGGTATCAAGCGCTTGGATTGGTACCCGATGATCCGTGGCCGTTTGATTGAAATCAATGGCAAACCGGTAAGACCTGAAGACTACACCGATGAACGCGCGCAACGCTTGGTCGAGCGCGAATTCAATATGTCGCATTCCTCGCGCGCACCAGAGCACAACCAAATTGTGCAAGGACGCTGGTTGCCGGAAGAATCCAACGCCATCAGCATGGAAGAAGGCATTGCCAAAAGCCTCAAGCTCAAGTTGGGGGATGAATTGCGCTTTGAGATGGCCGGGCAAAGTATGAGCGCCCGCATCACCTCACTCAGGCGCGTGGACTGGACGTCCATGAGGGCTAATTTCTTTGCCTTGTACCCTGTATCGGCTATGCCTGAAATGCCCAAGACCTATATCGCGGCATACCGCGCACCGGAACGAAAAGGTTTTGACAACGAATTGGTCAACCGCTTCCCCAACATCACCAATGTGGACATGGGCGCCACCATCAACCAAGTGCAAAAAGTGTTGGGACAGGTGATTGGTGCTGTCGAGTTTTTATTTATGTTCACCTTGGCTGCGGGGCTGGTGGTTTTGTTTGCAACGGTGACGGCTACTCGCGAGGAGCGCGCCAGAGAATATGCCATTTTGCGTGCCTTGGGGGCTGGCAACCAACTGCTACGACAAGTACAAACTGCTGAATTGTTAGGCATAGGTGCACTCTCAGGGACATTGGCTGCCTTGGTGGCAGCTTTGATGGGTTGGGGTTTGGCCATGTATGTGTTTGAATTTACTTGGCGTGCATCGCCTTGGGTGTTGGTGACTGGCTTAGTTACCGGTGCGCTATTGGCATGGGGCGCAGGTTGGTGGGGATTGCGCGAAGTGTTGCGCCGACCTGTGGTTCAAACTTTGCGTTTGGCGGCGGAATAAATTTTCTGTCTGACAACTTGTCAGCGGAGTAACACCACCAGCGCGCCTGCACCGCCTTCAGACGCTTTGGCCTGCACAAAAGCCAAGACTTCATTTTTCTGTACCAACCATCTTTGCACCTTGGACTTGAGCACCGGAGATTTGCCCGGTGAACCCAAACCTTTGCCGTGTACCACGCGCACACAACGCCACCCGCGCTTGTGTGCATCTTTGATGAATTGACCCAGTGCCTCTCTGGCTTCATCTGTGCGCAAACCGTGTAAATCTATTTGGCCTTGCAAACTCCAGTGTCCTTTGCGTAATTTTTGGGTCACATCGGTGCCGATGCCAATACGCCTGTAACTCAATTCATCGTCTGTATCGAGCAAAGTGCTCACATCAAAATCATCACTCAAGCTTTCTTTCAACACCCGATCATCATCTATTTTTTGCTGGAAAGCTTTGGGCGGAGCGGGTTCTTTTAACAATACAACCCGGTCTTGCGCTGCCAGGGGTTGAACTTGCCCGATCGCGCGCTTGAACAAATTGCGTTCAGCCGCAGCCTTTAGCTCGGCTGCTTTGTGCTCGGCTTCCAAGGCTGCTTTTTTCGCAGCTTCATCAGACAAGGTTTTTTTGATGTCTGCCAGATCTTGCAAACTGCGGGCTTTCACCATGGGCTTTGCTCCGCCATGGACCAATGTATGCCGGGGCCTACGATGATGTGATCTAACACTTTGACATCCACCATAGACAAAGCTGTTTGCAAGGTTCTGGTCAAAGCGCTGTCAGCTGCAGAGGGACGCACATCGCCACTCGGGTGGTTATGCGCAAAGATCACTGCGGCCGCGCCTTGGTCTAAGGCCAGTTTCACCACTTCACGCGGATACACCGAGGTTTGGTTTAAGGTTCCTTTGAACATTTCTTGAAAACCCAGTAAACGGTATTGCGCATCCATCAATATCACCGCGAAAACTTCCTGACTGTAAGCGCCCATTTGCAATTGCAAAAATTGTTTCACATTGTCCGGGTTATTCAACAAGTCTCTTTTGCGCATTTTTTGCAGCAACACTCTGCGCGATAGCTCTAGTATGGCAAGTAATTGGGCGCGCCTGGCAGAGCCGCCCAAGCCTTTGACCGCTTGCAACTCACCCGGACTGGCTTGCAGCAAACCAGCCAAGCCCTGAAAGTTGTCCAGCATGGCTTGCGCGAGTTGCAGCACATTTTGACCGGGTAATCCGGTGCCCAACATGATGGCGAGCAGCTCAGCATCGGTGAGTGTGTGGCTGCCCATCTTGAGCAATTTCTCACGCGGTCGGGTTGTTTTAGGAATATCCAGTAGCTGCATGGCTTGACAACAAAGTCCAGGTTGAATGATGGCACAGCAGCCAATCTTCCCGCTTTCTCATCCAAGTAAAAGGTGGTTTATCACCTGCTGGATTTGTGATTTGCAGCCTTTCTACAATAGCGACAGTTTATAAAGGCGACCATGACAGCCCCTACGTTGATTCAAAACGGATCGTTTCTGACATTGCATTACCGGCTAAGCGGCCCGCAAGGTGACATCATCAACACGTTTGGTGGTCCGCCGGCCACGCTTTCATTGGGAAATTCCGAGCTCGCGCCTGCCATTGAGGCCAGGCTGATAGGATTGGCCGAAGGTGAGCATGTCACTTTAGAGTTGGCTGCAGGCGAGGCTTTTGGTGACCACAATCCGCAGATGCTGCAATGGGTTTCACGCCAGTTGCTGGATCAATTTGGCGACAAAGATGCGGTTTACTCGGTCGGGGAAGTGGTGGAATTTCCTGCACCTGAAAATACCGGTCGTTACGCTGGCGCTGTCAAACAAGTGAATGCAGATCAGGTTTTATTTGATTTCAACCATCCCCTTGCCGGTCAAGCCGTCAGCCTCGAAGTAAAAGTGATTGGAGTGTTGTGAATGACTGAAGATGGCCAAACAGAAATTATCTTGGCAGAGCCACGCGGTTTTTGTGCGGGTGTAGACCGGGCCATTGACATTGTTGAACACGCGCTTGCTAAATTTGGTGCTCCTATTTATGTGCGTCATGAGATCGTGCACAACACCCATGTGGTTGACGACTTGCGTGCCCGCGGCGCCATTTTTATTGAAGATTTGAATGATGTGCCGCCTGATTCCACTTTGGTGTTCAGTGCGCACGGTGTGCCTAAAGAAGTGGAGCATGAAGCTGCCAGGCGTGGTTTCAGGGTGTTTGATGCCACCTGTCCATTGGTGACCAAGGTGCATGTGGAAGTAGCCAAATTGCACAAAGAAGGCTATGAGTTCATCATGATCGGCCACAAGGGGCACCCGGAAGTGGAGGGCACCATGGGGCAGCTTCCATCTGGCATTCACTTGGTGGAAGATGCAGAGGATGTGAAAAAAATCAAACCCTCGCAAACCCACAAACTGGCTGTGGTGACCCAAACCACATTGAGTGTGGATGACGCAGCAGAGATCATGGCGGCTGTCAAATTGCACTTCCCCACGGTTCGTGAACCCAAACAACAAGATATTTGTTATGCCACCCAAAACCGACAAGACGCCATCAAGGTATTGAGTCCAAAGGTCGATGTGGTGATTGTGGTGGGAAGCCCGAGCAGTTCAAACAGCAACAGATTGCGAGACGTTGCTGCCAAATACGGAACGCCAAGCTATATGGTTGACAATGCATCTGAATTGCAACCGCAATGGCTGATTGGCAAACACAAAATCGGATTGACTGCAGGAGCATCGGCACCCGACATATTGGTGCAACAAGTCATCGCCCGGTTACGCGAACTTGGCGCTGTCTCGGTCAGGACACTTGATGGTATTCAAGAAACCGTGAAATTCCCGCTGCCTAAGGGCTTGCGAAACGATTAATTTTTTCAAACAGTAAACATGTTAGATATTGCATTTATTCGAAGAGATTTGAACCAGGTCATTGAGCGTTTGCAAACCCGCAAAATGCCTCAGCCATTTTTGAATGTAGATATTTTTCAGGCCATGGAGTCTGAACGTAAAACCCTTCAAACACGCACGGAGGAATTGCAAGCCAAGCGCAACAGTTTGTCCAAAGGCATTGGTCAACTGAAAGCCAAAGGCGAATCCACAGATGCTTTGATGGCCGAGGTGGCGCAGTTAAAAGATGAACTCGACGCTTCTGCTCAGCGATTGGAAATTCTTCAAACTGAATTGCAGCAACTTCTATTGGCATTACCCAATTTGCCGCAACCGGAAGTTCCGCAAGGTTTTGATGAACACGGCAATGTTGAATTGCGCAGATGGAGTCCCACAGGCAAAGACCCTGTCGCTTTGCCGTTTCAAGCCAAAGACCATGTGGATCTTGGCGAACCGCTGGGCTTGGATTTTGAAACCGGTGTTTTATTGTCAGGTTCTCGCTTCGCATTCATGAAGGGCCCGATTGCCAAGTTGCACAGAGCACTTGCGCAATTCATGCTTGATGTGCAAACTTCAGAGCATGGCTATACCGAGTGCTATACCCCCTACATTGTGAATGCGGACAGTTTGCGCGGCACAGGTCAATTGCCTAAGTTTGAAGAGGACTTGTTTGCGGCCAAAAAGGGTGGTCAAGATGGCGATACGGATGGACAGGCGCTTTATTTGATTCCCACCAGCGAAGTACCGCTGACCAATTACGTGCGCGACAAAGTCTTGGCTGAATCTGACCTTCCTTTGAAACTGACTGCACACACGCCTTGTTTTCGCTCGGAGGCAGGCAGCCACGGACGCGATACCCGGGGCATGATCAGACAGCATCAGTTTGACAAAGTTGAAATGGTGCAAATCGTTCATCCCGATCGAAGCAACGATGCTTTGAATGAGATGACCGGACATGCGGAAGCCATATTGCAAAAACTCGGCTTGCCTTATCGCGTGATGTTGCTTTGTACCGGAGACATGGGTTTTGGTGCTGCACGAACACATGACTTGGAAGTCTGGTTGCCTGCACAAAACACCTACAGAGAAATCAGCTCATGCTCGAATTGCGAAGCATTTCAATCTCGCCGTATGCAGGCGCGATTTAAAAATGCTCAGGGTAAAAATGAATGGGTGCATACATTGAACGGTTCTGGACTGGCCGTCGGTCGCACCTTGGTTGCTGTGCTTGAGAATTACCAACAAGCAGACGGCAGCGTGCGTATTCCCGAAGCTTTGCGTCCCTATATGGGACAACTTGAATTTTTGAAACCCTGACACTCTAAGGAAAAGTCCATGCTCAAGCATATGTTGGTTGCAAGTACAGCGATATTGCTGATGACAGGCTGTACGACTATGCCTATGGGTGCAGGGAGATCCGCGTCAAGCATAGATATGAGCGGCACAGATTTACTGGCACAAACCCAGTTGCCGCCAGGTGCGAGGATTTTGCATGATCAATCAATGGTGATTGGCTCAGGCAACAATTGGGTAGGTCGTGTAGTCATTGATTCTGCGCGAGAGCCTGCTGCAGCCTTTAGTTATTTCTTGGACAACTATCCGACGCAAGGATGGACATTGCTGTCAGCAGTGCGTGCAAAAACCAGTGTGATGGTTTTTTCCAAGCAAGAACACAATGTCACGATCGAAATTCAAGAAAGCAATATGTTGAACGGTGGTGCTGCCATTGTTATTTTGACCAGAGCGCCACGCAACGTCAACGAAGTCAAGCCGTCTTCTGTCAAGCAGGAGCCTGCACAAGCTCCTGATATTCAATCCAAACCCTGAATTGATTCATCAATGCATGCTGATGCATTGGGGATGGTCGCGAAAGATAACGCAGAAATGACGACAGAGTGGTTGTTTGTTCCTCATTGAGGATTACTCAAACTCCGCAGACCGCCCCAGTGTCCAAATTGCGCCAAGCCCCACAGATGTGCCTTGGTCTTTCAAATGCAAAGGGCTGTCGCTGTTGGCACCTTTGCCAGCGAAATCCGTGCGGGTAAACGCGAAAAATCGGACATCCTTATTGAATTTATGTGACAAGGTCAGTTGCGCGCGTGGTGTGATCAAGCCGGCTTTGGCGGTGTATGCACTGCGTGATGACGTGGCGTATTCGGTAGGTACGCCGTAGAGGTATTGATTGAATTGTTGGTCACCATAAATCAGTCCGAGGCTGCCAGAAAACCCCCAATCGTGACCTAAATTTCGTTTGTCGTAAGTGAGTTTGGGTTCAAAGGCCAGACCTCTGTAATGCACACCACTGTTGAACTCAAACACGCCTCGCAGTGGTAACTCCATTCGCACCACAGAATCATTGCTTGGACGCATCAAATTCAGTTTGACCCGGGGTCCAAACTCCAGCAAGAATCCCAGGTCAGGCATGCCATCTCTGGCTTTCACGTCATCGCTGGAAGCGCGAAGCGCACCGCCCAGACCAATATCAAATTCAGCAAAAGGGTTTTTGACAACACGTGCGCCCAAAGTCCCATCTGCTACACGCCAAATCGGGCCGCGGTAAATCACCCAAGGCAATACGAGTGCACGGGCCACATCATCGTCGGCACCGGGATAAGCTGGACCGGTCAGGCCAAAGCCCGCCAAGCCTGCTTCCCAAAGCGGTTTTTGCACGTCACCTACATCGGGTTCTGACTGCGCATGAGCCAAAGTACACACACTGAGCCCCAAGCTTGCTGACAACAGCGAACGCCATATCAAATTGCGCATGAATGACCTTGATGAAATAAATTGAAGCACCATTATTTACGCATTTCTAAAGACATGGTGTTTTGTAGGTTAGGAAGGTATTTACTTTATTTATTTATGCAATGACCGTAAAACTTGCTATAAATTTGTCTTTGACTGTGCAGTTTGCAGCAAGAGTCGTTGCATTGATAAATGCATTTTTGTGTACAGACCGCTGCGGCAGGAGACAACCCGGTCGTCAGCAACTGTCATATCATTGGGTTACAAATTGCCTCAATGTCATAAAGCCAACTTGAAATTTAAGTTAAGCAAGGGGAAACAAATGAATAAACAGCAACCATTGAATGTGCTCTTTTTATGCACACACAACTCAGCAAGAAGTATCTTGGCTGAGGCTTTACTCAACCATATAGGCAAAGGTAAATTCAAAGCATTTTCTGCGGGAAGCAGTCCGCGCGATAACCAGCAACCCAACCCGCTGGCGATAGAGGTATTGGAAAAAGAGGGCATTTCCACAAGTGGCTTGCACAGCAAAAGTTGGGATGTGTTTGCGCTGCCTGATGCCCCCCATATGGACTTGGTGATCACCGTTTGTGACAACGCCGCCGGAGAAGCCTGCCCTTATTGGCCAGGACACCCGGCAACAGCGCACTGGGGTTACGAAGACCCTTCCGCAGGTGACGCAAGCCAGGATGAAAAACGCATGGCATTTATCAAAACCATGCACATGATTCGCAAGCGGCTTGAAATTCTTGTCAATCTGCCGGAGGCAGGTTTGCATCATTTACAACTAGAACAAACAGCCAGAGATTTAGGTAAGTCTTGAAAAACATTCGGCATGTACTGACTGAATTCGCTGGAACATGCGCATTGCTATGCGCTGTGATCGGCTCAGGCATCATGGCTGAGCAACTTTCTCAAGGAAATGCAGGTGTGGCTCTGCTGGCCAACACCTTGGTCACTGTGTTTGCGCTTTACGTTTTGATTGAAACACTCGGCCCCATCAGCGGCGCTCATTTCAATCCGCTGGTGACATTGTTCATGGCATGGCGAGACAGCTGGACCACAGGTTTGACTGTTGGGGTTGTGATTGCGCAATTTGCTGGCGCAGCTTGCGGTGCCTGGCTGGCGCATGCCATGTTTGATCTGGAAATTGTTCAGTGGTCTCACAAAGTCAGAACCGGCTATGGGCAATGGCTGTCTGAGATCGTGGCTACTTCAGGTTTGCTATCAGTCATATTGCTTGCGCCGCGCGCTAAAGCTGCTGGGCTGGTTGCCAGTTACATAGGTGCCGCATATTGGTTTACCGCAAGTACATCATTTGCAAACCCCGCCGCAGTATTTGGCCGAATGATGAGCAATACATTTGCAGGTATCAGTCCCTTAGATGCACCAGCATTTGTATTTGCTCAGGTCACAGGTGCAGTTATTGTTACTGTTATTTATAAATTAGTTAAACGGTGAAAAATGTTTCACATCAGTTCTGGTGTTTGTACTGTCACTAACATGGTTTGAGTTTGGTCTTCTCGGTCTCGGGACCTGAGCCACCAAACACTCCCCTTTTTAATCACCACTTCAGAGGATTGAATCTGAAGAAGTTTTTTGATCACTTCGCCAATTAAAGGTTGATGTGTCACCAACAATACGCTGTGCTTATTTGCAGGCCATTGCACCAAGTTCAATACATCGTCAATCGACGCGTTAGGTGAGAGTTCATCTCTAAGTTTGTATTTGCGGCCTAAGGGCGTCACAGTTTGTTCTGCGCGGACAGTCGGGCAGCAAAGTATTTTGGTGCTTTCTGGCAATTGTCTTTCAAGCCAATGAGCCATGCGTTGCGCTTGTCTTTCACCTCGAGCAGACAGCACTCTGTCAGCGTCTGATTCGCCATCATTTGCTTGCATAGTTTCAGCATGACGCCAAAGAATTAAGTCCATAAAAACGAATGTGCTTTGTTGGATTAAAAATAACTTTTTCAATATAGCCAGTGAGTATGACGAATTGGTGACTTCGATTCATCAAAACTTCATGAATTAGAAAACTAACTGACATTTAATCTTCATAAGATTTACAAAAGGACGGAAATTTATGAAGATAACTGTATTTGGAACAGGGTATGTCGGATTGGTTCAAGGAGCGGTTCTCGCAGAAGCCGGTCACTCAGTCACTTGTGTTGACATTGATATTCATAAGTTAGAGCGACTCAAAGAAGGTGAAATACCGATTTATGAGCCAGGTTTAGAGTCCATAGTAAAAACAAATTATGCTGAAAAAAGACTTTTTTTCACGTCAGACGCAGCAAGCGCTTTAGCAGCCACAGATGTTGTATTCATTGCGGTAGGTACGCCGCCAGATGAAGATGGCAGCGCCGACTTAAGACATGTTTTGAAAGTTGCACAAACCATTGGCCAGCATTTGCAAGCTTACGCAGTCGTTGTCAATAAATCTACCGTGCCTGTAGGGACAGCAGACAAGGTTCGTGAAACTATCCAACAAACCATGTCAACCCGCAAAATGGACATCGAGTTTGATGTGGTGTCCAATCCTGAGTTTTTGAAAGAGGGTGCGGCTGTTGCTGATTGCCAAAGACCAGACAGAATCATTCTTGGCACCAACAGTACCAGAGCAGAAAAAGTCATGCGTGAGCTCTATGAGCCATTTAACCGCAACCACGACAAAATGATTGTCATGGGCATCAAAAGCGCTGAGATGACCAAGTACGCAGCCAATTGCATGTTGGCTGCCAAAATCAGTTTCATGAATGAAATGGCCAATATCGCAGAAGCCGTGGGCGCTGATATTGAATCTGTCCGCCAAGGCATCGGCAGTGATCAACGCATTGGCTACCATTTCATTTATGCAGGCGCCGGATATGGCGGAAGTTGTTTTCCAAAGGATGTCAGTGCTTTGGTTAAAACGGCTGAACAAATGGGTTTTGATCCACTGATTTTGAACGCCATTGAATCGCGTAACAAAGCACAAAAAAGAGTTGTGTTTGAAAAAATTCAAAAACACTACAAGAATGATTTGGCAGGTAAGACGTTTGCCCTATGGGGTTTGTCATTCAAGCCCAACACAGATGACATGCGAGAAGCTCCCAGCAGAGTGTTGATGGAAGCTTTGTGGCAAGCAGGTGCCAAGGTGCAAGCCTATGACCCCGCAGCCATGGAAGAGACCCAACATATTTACGGTTTACAACCGCTTTTGCAGCTATGTGGAACCAAAGAGGCAGCCCTGCACAATGCTGATGCTCTGGTGATCATGACTGAATGGAGACAGTTCAAAGCCCCCGATTTCGAATTCTTGAAAAACACCTTACTGCAACCAGTGATTTTCGATGGCCGTAATTTATTCGACCCAGTTCGAATGAAAGAAAAAGGAATTACCTACAAAGGAATTGGCCGGTAATTATCCATACACAGCTGGTACATACATATCAGCTGGTACAGGATGCCTGATGTAATCCGGGTTACGAACACGTGCTGGCAATGCAATGGTCGGGTGTTCAACTTCCGTATAAGGCATGAGTGACAGCAAATGATGTATGCAATTGAGTCGCGCTGTTTTCTTGTCCACAGCTTGAACAACCCACCAAGGTGCTTCGGGGATATGGGTTCGTTCAATCATGGCTTCTTTGGCGTGGGTATAGGCTTCCCAGCGCTTGCGGCTCTCTAAATCCATGGGGCTCAATTTCCACTGCTTGAGCGGATCGTGAATGCGTCCGAGAAACCGTGCATGTTGTTCATCGTCGGTGATTGAAAACCAATATTTGATGACTTGAATACCGCTTCGTGAAATCATTTTTTCAAACTCAGGCACTGAGCGAAAAAATTCTTCGTATTCATCATCACTGCAAAAACCCATGACACGTTCCACACCGGCGCGGTTGTACCAACTCCGATCAAACAGAACGATTTCACCGGCGGCTGGTAAATGTGCAACATAGCGTTGGAAATACCATTGCGTGCGTTCACGGTCGTTTGGCGCAGGCAAAGCAGCAACTCTGCAAATACGAGGGTTAAGCCTTTGCGTGATGCGTTTGATGGCGCCACCTTTACCCGCAGCATCACGACCTTCAAAAATAATCACAACACGGTGTTTGGTAGCAACCACCCAATCTTGTAATTTGACCAACTCACCTTGAAGTCTTAATAAATTTTTAAAGTATTGGATTCGATCCTGACGCATCTTAAGCGTTGAATTTTCATCATGATCCTGGAACTCGTCAATTTCCATTTCAAGTTCTTCATCAAGATTGTCGAGCATATCTTCACGGATGCGCTGAAGCAGGTTCTTGTCTATGGATTCGTTGTTGTTCATACTTGCTCCTGTGAGACCAGATCTAGCGTTGGCGAAACTCTGGACCGGACTGGGATACTGAGGTGCTTGTTATTTATCACTTCAAAAATCACAGATTCAGTTTTTTCCACAACCATATCCCATCCCATAGTTTGGGCTGTGCTGCGAGCTTGTGTGCGAATGTGTGTCAAAAGTTGGGGTGTGTTGAGTAGCCCTTGTGCTGCCATTTCAAAATGTACAGAAGATTCGTGGGATGCCAGCATGCCATTGACGCCATTTTCAATCAACTCACCTGCAGCTGCGTGGTTGTAGGCTACCACTGCCAAACCGGAGGCCATGGCTTCTAAGGTGACATTGCCAAATGTTTCCGTCAGGCTTGCGAATACAAACATGTCTGCACTTGCATAATGGGCCGCTAAATCTTCACCGGTTTTAAAGCCGGCAAATATCACATCTGGGTGTGATGTTTCTAAATCATGTCTTAATGGCCCGTCTCCCACCAGCACGAGTTTGGTATTTTTGTTTTGCTGCCTGGCCATGGCATAGGTTTGAAGAACAACCTCTAAGTTTTTCTCAACCGCTAATCTGCCTACATAGAGCATCACCACCGTATCTGCATCAGCATTCCATGATTGCCTCAATGCGGGGCTGCGCTTAGTGGGTGAAAATAATTGAGTGTCTATGCCGCGAGGGACCACATGAAGTCGTTCAAACCCAGTGCTTGCCAATGCATTCGCTAATTGACGTGTAGGCACCATGGTCGCATCTGCGGTGTTGTGAAATTTCCGCATGTATGAAAGTATGGCGCCGCTGAGCCATCCAATGCCATAGTGACTGCTGTAAGCATGGAAATTGGTTCTGAAATCTGTGCTGATAGGAATTTTTAATTTCTTTGCCACTTGCAGCGCTGACCAACCTAACGGGCCTTCCGTTGCAATATGGACAACGTCCGGTCTTTTGAATGTCCAAAGCCGGTTCAATTCTTTTTTGGCGGGCAACCCCATGCGCAACTGCTTGTAAAAAGGAATGGGCATGCCTTTGACCAACAGTTCTTGAAATCCTTCCTTGTTCTGTGCAAGTTCATTTCGCTCAACTCTTGGCCTGACTAACCAGATATGGTGACCTTTGGCTTGAAGTCCGGACACTGTTTTTGATAATGTGTGCGCTACACCATTGATGTCTGGCGGAAAGGTCTCTGTGACAACAGAGATATGCAATGGACCTTGAGTCAGCCCGAGTTTTTCAACAATGATGTGTGTATTCATATCCTCTAATATGACTGCACAATAAAACAGAATAATGAAGAAAAAATGACAAATAGATGAATATGGCGAAATATGCTTTGTGTCATGAAATTTTCATTCAAAACAGTAACAGTTCAGCGACGGAATGATTGTGGAATCAATCCGCACTTTTTCAAAAGGAACAAGACATGAAAGAACTGTTGAAAACGCTTGAGACTCAGCGTTGGGATGATCATCGTTACTACCACCACAGCCGGGTGAACCAAGCATTGCATTTGATCAGTGCCCTCTCTTTTCTGGTGGCTTATGCCTACTTATTTATCGACCCTGTCGTTTCAGCATTGATTGCCTGGTTGTTTTCAATGAGCACACGCCAAATCGGTCATTTCTTCTTCGAGCCCAAAGGCTATGACGAAATTAATCTGGCTACGCACGAATACAAAGAAGATATCAAGGTAGGCTATAACCTTAAACGCAAAATTGTGTTGCTGACAGTATGTGCCTTGATCCCTGTGCTGGCTTATTGGATGCCTCAGTATTTGACATGGGCCGTGCCTGAAGCCTATGAAGATACACCTGTGCGCATCACTGGTATGTTGTGGCTCTTCTTAGGTATTGCCGGCTTGTTATTTCGTGTCTTTCAACTTTGGCACCAGCAAAGCCTGTTGGCAGGCTTGGCATGGGCCATGAAGATCATCACTGATCCAGTCCACGATATCAAGATGTATTACAAATCACCTTGGTATCTTTTACGTGGTGAGTGGATTGATCCCATGGACCATGTCCGCACATCAGTGCATTAAGCACTCTTCCATTTAATCAAAGCCATTTCCTTTAATACGTTGCGCTTGATTTGACGGTTGGTTTGATCGGTACTTGCCCAAAACCAACCGTCTTTTTGCATTAACTTGGCGGCTCTCACAAAACGTTGAATGAATATTTCAAAGTCATCGTCTTTGATATTTAAGTTGAAAATCATGCGCCCTGATCCCACCCAACTGAGTGCAATGCCTTGGTCTCGCAAATAAAACTGAAACAACCAGTTGTATCGAGATGGCACGGTATACAAAATTGTCCATACGGTTTCCATGCCAGCAACTTGAACAGGCACCTCCGATTGCGTCAATCGGGTGTTGAGCAATTGCATACGTTCAGACCAAACACGTTGGCTGTTTTTGTAAATGTTTTGAATTTCTTCAGTGTTGATTTTTTCCAAGAAAACTTGCATGGTGGTCATCACGTAGGGATGTGCATTGAATGTGCCACGGGCAAAGCACAAATCCGCAGGTTTGTTGTCATCAAATCTTTTCATCCATTGGGACATGCCACAGATCACTCCTACTGGCAAACCGCCGCCGAGTGTTTTGCCATAAGTCACCATATCTGCTTTGACATTGAAATACTCCTGTGCGCCCCCAGGTGCCAGTCTGAATCCCAGAAATACTTCATCCAATATCAATGCAACGCCTTTGTCCGTGCAAACTTTGCGCAACTCCTGCAACCATTGTGTATAGGCAGCACGGTCAAAGTGAATGCTTCTGCTGCTGTCTATCAATGTCGAATCAGTCGGAGCCGCTTTGTTGGGATGCATGGCTTGTATGGGATTGACAAGTACACAAGCAATGTCATTTCTGTTTCTCAACACACGCAACGTGTTGGGATGCATGTCATTCAAAGTCAAGGTGTCAGAAGAGGGCGGCATGGGATTGCCCGGACCAGGTTGCACATCATCCCACCAGCCGTGGTAGGCACCGGTAAATCTCACAATCTTGCGCTTGCGTGTGTGGTACCTGGCCAGGCGCACCGCTTGCATGACCGCCTCTGTGCCGGACATGTGAAAAGAAACCTCTTGCATTCCCGAAATTTCACACAATCGTTTGACGTTATGAGCCACACTCGGGTGGTAGGCGCCCAAGACGGGTCCAAGTTGTTGTGCCCGCAGCGCGCCTTGTTCAATGCATTGTTTGTAAAAATCCAAACCGAACACATTGACGCCATAGGAACCTGTGACATCAAAGAACCGGTTGCTGTCCATGTCGCACAAATAGACTCCATCGCTTTCGCGCCAAAAACTACCCAGGGAAATGTATTGACTGAGTTCTTCGCGGAATTGAAAAGGCACTCTGTAATGGCTGATGAGTTGCAAGTCGGAGATCATGGGCTTGACTTCAGCGGACATCGCCAAAGTGAGCGGGCTGCTGGATTTCAATCGGTGAGCCAGAGCCTGCAAACCGGTTTTACGCAGCTCCAAAATATTTGGCGTCGCATTATCTGCTGCAAACCAATCCAATTCTCTGTAGCTGTAGGCAGGAATCCAAGATGCCACACGTTTAGACATTCTCAAATGACCGCCCAAAGAGGGATGTTTGGCCATAGAGAGTTGCAAACGTTGATGCAGTTTTTTCAAAAGTACACCACAAGCCAATGCAGTGGCTGTCAAAGTCAATGTGTTGAGCGGTTCCATCGATTACTTCCTTTCAAAACCTCCTTTGTATGACGACTGGGTTAAAAAATGATGACTATGCGTGAAATTTTTAAAAAAATAGGTGCTAACGAAGATTTGATTTTTTTGTTAACCAACCGAATTCCAAGACTTGCACTGACAAGATTCATGGGTTGGTTCAGCCAAATAAGAAATCCTCTGGTGAAAAATATATCGATATCACTTTGGAGAAGCTTTGCAGACTTGGATCTGAATGAAGCGCGAAAAAATGAATTCGATAGTCTTCATGATTGTTTTATCCGTGAACTCAAACCAGGCGCCAGGGTTGTCAATCACAACCAGCAAGTCTTTACCAGCCCATGCGATGGCATTGCAGGTGCCATGGGCAGAGTCAAAGACGGTCAGTTGTACCAAGCCAAAGGGTTCCCCTATACCCTTAAAGACTTGTTGGGAGAGCAGGCAAGTGCATCGCATTGGCAAGATGGTTGGTTTTTGACTATACGAATCACTTCATCCATGTACCATCGGTTCCATGCCCCGTATCAAGGTAAATTAAAGCGAGTTCAATATTTTTCCGGCGATACATGGAACGTCAATCCGATCGCATTAAAGCGCGTAGAAAAGCTTTTTTGTAAAAATGAAAGAGCGTTACTCGAAATAGACATCGGACGCCATGCTTACCCCGTAGCCTTGGTACCTGTTGCTGCTGTGTTGGTCGCAAGTATCCGGTTACATGCGCTGAATGGCTTGGTTCGAGACAAATGCCAAACATCGACAATCACTACATGTGATGCGGCTTTTGAAAAAGGCGATGAATTAGGATGGTTTCAACACGGCTCAACCATCATTGTTTTTGCTCCAAAGGAATTCAGTATTGCCCCTGGCATTGAAGAAGGTAAGGTGTTGAAGATGGGTGAGGCTCTGATGCAATTACCTTCAGAGTAATGTGTTTCGTTTGATTGCTTGATAGCGCCATAGGGTTAGGCACATGCCACCCACTATGAGGATAGCCAATGCCCAGATGAGCCCATTCACTGAAATATGGAAAAAGACCAGAGCGCTGTAGCCACTTAGCATCAACAAAACACTGCTGTTTTCACACGTGTTTTGTACAGAAATAGATCGTCCGGCGCTCAAGAGTTCAACACCGCGCGCTTGCAGCATAGCGTTCATGGGGACAACAAAAAATCCTCCCAGCATTCCTAAACCCAGTGTCAGCACGAGCGCCCATCTCCAATCGTGAATGATGGTCATGAGGGGTATGGCAAAACCTAATAGAACGCCAGCTATCAACACCCGAGGCGCATTTTTTATATCAACAAGTCGCGAGGCCAACATTGCTCCCATAACCACACCCACTGCTGTTGCAGCTTGCAGATAAGCTGCTTGGGTCAAATTTAAGTCAAGCATTGTTTGGGACCAAGCGAGTACAAGTAATTGCATGCTTGCACCTACTCCCCAAAACAAACTTGTCACAGACAAGCTGATACTGCCCAACGGATCCAGCCACAATTTTTTTTGATCATGGATAAAAGATGTCCACACTGAATTCAAGTTCCAAACGGCGGGGGCATAGCGGCGTCCACTGTCTGGGATTTGTGTATTCACCAATGAAGCAAAAAGATATATCACTAATAAAACTGCTATCGAAGTATTGAACATTTGATTGGCAGGTAAGTAGTTGCCAATCATTTGGTAAATGCTTGAATCTATCCAATAACTGGCAACCAGCACACCGCCGAGCATCACGCCAAAGAGTGCAGCGCAAACTACACTGACTTCAATCCAAGCGTTCGCGTGAACAAGTTGCTCGCTTTTCACCAATTCAGTAATAAGACCATATTTTGCTGGTGCATAAAAGGCTGCACCCAGACCCGTCAGTGTGAAGGCCAATATAGAGTCTATACCGCAAAGTAGAAGTAGGCAAGCTATGATTTTGATACTGTTTGCTTGCATCATGACCATATGCTTGGGTTTGTTATCAGCCCACGCACCTACCCAAGGTCCTGCTAAAACATAAGACAGTGTGAACATGAGTTTGATCACTGGTATCCAAAATGCTTCCTGGTTATTCGCTTGCAGTAAAGCAATAACCAGTAAGAGCAAAGCGTTATCAGCCAGAGCTGATAAAAACTGGGCAGCAATCAAGGTGTAAAAACCAGGCCGCACTGAAAATTCTTGAGTGTTAAGCGGTCAAACTAACCGGTTCAGGCAAATGCACTTTTCCTGCAGGTCGAATTTTGGTTGGTGTGAAGTCAAGTTCTTGATCCCAAAAGATCAACTCCAAGTGCCCATCCATATGCTCTACCAAAGCAGACCGGCTTTCTACCCAATCACCATCATTGCAGTAAAGAACGCCATTGATCATGCGAATTTCAGCACGGTGTATGTGGCCACACACCACGCCTTGATAACCACGTTTTAAAGCTTCGTTAGCAACTGCATTTTCAAAGTCAGTGACAAAGTTGAGTGCTTTTTTGACCTTGCCCTTAAGGTAGGCAGACAAGGACCAATAGCGCATTCCCAATTTGGCGCGCAATCTGTTGAAATGCCTATTGAGTCGCAGTGTCAACTCATACAACGAGTCGCCCACATAAGCTAACCACTTGGCGTATTGAACCACAGCATCAAAGTAGTCACCGTGAATTAACCAAAGTTTTCTTCCGTCCAATAGTGTGTGGGTGGCTTCTTCCAAAACTTCAATGCCACCAAAATGGTGCTCCACAAAATCGCGGGCAAATTCATCGTGGTTGCCGGGAATGTAGACCACCCGGCTTCCTTTTCTGACACGTCGCAATAGTTTTTGAACAACGTCGTTGT
>JACCDO010271139.1_pt1 | contig 26453 bp, 30 predicted proteins | sample 7446101 | NCBI WGS metagenome assembly JACCDO01 (sample SAMN15323440, study PRJNA562643) | freshwater metagenome | isolation source: river surface water | place: USA:Blue River Watershed | collected 2017-08-16 | reverse complement strand
GGTAACCTACAGGTTACCATCTTAATTTTATTTTTGGCTCTTGATTTTTTATAATTTTTATATAAATTTATAAGAATTTAATATAAAATCACGATAAATCGGGTGTAAATTATATTTTTATATTTAAACACAAGAAATCGGGCACATTTTATATTGATTGTTATAGATTTTTATATAAATTAATATAAATCAATATACTTATTCTTATTGTTGATTACTATTAGTTGAATTTTTATTTTTATTTTCTTCTTTTTCTTGTTTCTTCTTCAATCTATATTGTTTCTGATATTCTTTATATTGTTCTTTACGCTCTTCTTCAGTTAATCCAGATGATTTCCTACCACGTTGCGATTTTTTCATAGTTGGTGCAACAATTACTTCTTTAACATTCTGTTCAATCACTACTTCCTCAACTGGTTTTGATACAATAGTTACAAGTTCAAACATATTCAATAAAGCTCTCCTCTTCTCATCCTCTTTTTTATATTTTTCTAGTTCTCCCTCAAGCTCTTTAATACGAACCAGTGCATTATTATAGCTAGTTACTATATTATCCATGTAATTACGCACCATTTCAATATCCATTTTATATACTATTGTTAAAATAAAATTTGATTCAAATTTTTATTTTAATTTTTTCATTCAATGGATTATTTTCCTTCTTGCCTCTTAGCAGAATCATCTAAGAAATTATATAATAATCGTATTAATAACTGGCTTAGTATTCTACCAGAATCATGTCGCAAATTAGAATTTATTATATATTTTCCAACAAAAGCATTAGAGCTATTATGTGCAGCATTAGGTGAAAAGGATAATACAGCTACAAACCGACATATGTATATTGTAGCAATATGTGCTATTTTCAAACATTCTGAGCATATAATTAAAGATTTGCCAGATAAAGATATTTGTCGTCAAAATTGGATAGGATTGCTTAAGAAAAACGATGAACCAATTATAAAACGTATGGAATCACAGATGCCAACAGAGAATCAGATGCAGAAATCAGGAACATATCTTACAATGGATGAAATTGTAGCAATCAGAGATAAACTTCCACATGGAACTATTGAAAGATTACTAATATCATTCTATACACTCATTCCACCTGTCAGAGCAGATTATTATGCAACACAGCTTGTATATAATATTGAAGATGTTGTTTCTCCTAATTATATTCTTCTAACTAAGGGAAATGCAGAGTTAGTTATTACTGATTTTAAGACGGCATCTACGTTTGGCAGAATTCATCATCCATCTCTGCCAAAGAGTCTTTACAAGGAGTTAATTGCATCGCTTGAATTATTTCCTAGAAATTATCTATTTGTAAGTTCAGAGTGTAATCTGTTTACAAGAGATACATTCTCTGCATGGGCAGCTAAGTTACTTACAAAAGTATTCAAACGTACATTTACTCTGACATTGTTTCGTCATATATATATCTCTTCATTAGACCTCAATACAGAGTCTGGTATTCTAAAAGATATTAGCTCTAAAATGGGTCATTCCATTACAATGCAGATGATGTATAAGTGGAAAGGATTAGACGTGAGAAGTATTGAAGAGGATAAAAAGGATGTTGTACAGAAATGTTGCGAAGTGTATACTGAGTGGAGTAATAACAATAATGCAGATAGTGAGAAGTTAATGGAGATATTTAGAGGAATGTTTCCATTATTGAAGAGGATTGTTGAAGAGGATTAAGTCTGCCGTGCAGGGTCTGAGAGCAGTTTTGAGAGATGGTGTTTTTTCGTTCAGGAGTTGTTCAAAATATTTTTTTATTTTTTGAGCAACTTCGTTTTTGCTTTTTTGAGAGATGTCTGAATCGGAGAGTTTTGAGACGCGGGTGCCAACCCGCGGGAATATTCTTATTGTTATATAAGAATGTTGCAAAGATATAGAATTATAACACCAGATGATATTCAGAGAATTCTTCGCGGTAAATATGGTACTATTGTGGGAGGAGGAATAGAACAGGTTAATTATATAAGGAATAATGGAATACGGTATAGATTTGTTATTAAATCAGGTGTTGATGAATATGGTGCTAAGTTTTATTCCATTATACAGAATGATGATAACGAAGGAAGTAAAGTGAGATGTTTATATGGTGAAATTGACATTAAAAACAAGTATCGGTTCATTATTATGAATATTACTAGACATAGAGGTTGTGGGATACCATATGAAGATAGTGGATTTACTAAGAAAATGATTGGTCTGATAATACGAATTCTTAAAAAGAGAGAACCTGAAGTGAATGAATTAGAAGTATTGGATAATGCTGGAACAAGATGTAGTGATGGAAATGGTTATATTAATCTGAGTAATATGTTTATGTTAAAAGGGGAATTGCCATTTTATATGAGATTAGGGTTTATACCATGTACTGATGTAATTAAAAGACGTATTGAGAAGAATCTTAAAATTGTTAAAGAGAATATATTTAAATTTACAGAGTTTTATGATATTATAATGAAAAAATACGATAGGGGTGATGAAGAATTTGATACATATGTTGAAAATAATCCAATTGAATTAGAGAATGAAGAAATGCCGCTTATTAAAGCTGTTAAATTTTTAGTAGATAAGCATTGTATTGTATTTGATAGGGTTGTAGATGATTTTGTAGAATTATATCAGATAACACCTGTTACTGGTGAAAGGTTCTGTATGGATATATGATTTCAATTTTCCGAGAGCATGGTTTTGAGAGTTGTTTTTCATTCAGGAGTTGTTCAAAATATTTTTTTATTTTTTGAGCAACTTCGTTTTTGCTTTTTTGAAGAGTTGCTGATTCGGAGAGTCTGAGAAACTTGATTTTTGAGAGCGGGTTCCAACCCGCGGAATATTATTATTATTTAAGAGAAGGTATAATGAATCAAAGAAGAATTATAACACCGCTTGATATTGAAGAAATAGCGGATAACAAGGGTATGTGGAGAGGTGGGGGTGGAACTGAAATGGTAAACTATATACATAATAATGGAATACGGTATCAGTTTCGTATTAAATCTGGTATTAGAAGGGGTGGAATAAAATACTATGCTGTTTTGGAAAATAAGGATAAAAAGGGGGATGGAATGCGATGTTTATATGGCGAGATTGATAGTTATGATAATAGCGTTTTTATTGTTATGAATATCAGTAAAAGTGGCGGATGTGGAGTGCCATTTGAAGACAAGGGGTTGACGAAGAAAATGATTGGATTAATTACAAGGATTCTGAAAAAGAGAGAACCTGATGTGAGGGAATTAGAAGTTACAGATATGGCTGGTGTAAATTGTAGTGATGCAGGAAGAAGATCATATTATTTATCTGATTTATTTCTATTAAAGGGCGAGCCGTCTTTTTATGAGAAACTTGGATTTGTTCATTCTGAGAACCAGGGTGCTGGAATAAATAGGGGAAATACGAATGGTATTTATACAAATGTTAACAAGGATAATTTAATTGTAACTAAGAATAATATTGGAGGTAGAATTATTAAAGTGGAATATCTTGGGAAATTGATTGAAGCTACATATGATACTGGTGATAGTAAGTTTGATGACTATATAGATATGGGTACAATTGAATTTGATAGGGAGGAGATGCCATTGGCAGACATGGTTACATTTTTAGTGGAGAAACATTGTATTATATATCAGAAGTTTGCGAAGACATTGATGTGGAAATATGGGATACGTTCTGTTGTTGGCGAACAGTTTTACAAGGATATTTAAGATTACATTTTTTCTTTTATTGGTTGCGGGTTCCAACCCGCGGGAATATATAGGGATTATATATTCATACTATAATCAATATGCAATGTAGAGTCAATATCATAATGTTTCATAATCTTAGGTATATGTTGTGCTAAGAGATCGCAGTGCATGTCTGATAATTTCTGCATTGCAGAGGTAAGTGGTTCACCATCTTTTACATAGGCAGGACAGTTTGGTATTAATTTTCTGATGAAGAGGGCTTTCTTCACTTTGAGTTCATTAGTGTCTATTCTTTCTCTGTCTGCACTATCTATTGCCATGAATCCTATAGAATCATAATAGGGACGGCCGTGTTTCAGTGTACTCATGTCGCAGAGATTGAAGTCTTTTTTATTACATCTGTCAAAGGAATTGTCTGTAATGAATATGGTGGTTACGTTTGGATGTTCTTTTTTTAGGATACGTTTCAGTAGTTCTATAGAGCGTTTTGCGAAGTATTTGTCCATTACAGGATATGTACAGGAACGGTCTTTTGTAATATTGTATAATTCAAATGTGTTGTCTATTATTTTGCCGAGGAGGCATGGGATTTTCCCTGCGGTTTTGTGGGGTTGTCTGATGAATCTGTATTCTATGCCATTTTCTTGGGTTTCTTTTTGTATAAGGTAGGTGTATTTTATATTATTGATTTGTATGGACTGTTCTTTTACATAATTATGGGATGTATTAAGATGAGATGGGAGGGGTGAAGATGGAGTTGATTCTAATATCCAGTAGGCTGGGACATTATAAGAAGGCATCTATATGGATGAGGGGAGTTTCAATTTTATAAGAGTCTTATTTTGAGAGAGTTGGTGTTTTTTGGTTTGAGAGTTGCTCTGAAATATTTTTTTTGATTTTTGGAGAGTTTGTTTTTGGTTTTTTGAAGAGATGCCTGAATCGGAGAGTCTGAGAAACTTGATTTTTGAGAGCGGGTACCAACCCGCGGGAATATAAGGATAATAATATAGAGATATATATTGATATTCTTATATGAACTCCTTTTATAGAGGAAAGATATCTGGTGGAGAAGTGACTAGGATGTTTCATGGTGGAGGAGAAATGAAAAATAAAACGATTCGTGTAAATGGAGAGGACTATACATTTCTGGTTAAAAGAGATATATCCGCTGAGACAGGATTGCCAGTGTATGCTATTTTACGCAATCAACCAGATAAAAATGGCTATAGACCGTGTCTTAAAGGGGAGGTTGAAGAGGATAATCCCTCTTATTTTTATATATTCAATATTAACAAGAATAGACATTGTGGTGTTCCTTATGTAGATAAGAAGTTAACAAAGAGAATGATTGAATTGACTGCTAAACTGTTGCGAGAGAATGAGGATGGAGTTAAATGGATAAGGTTATATGATAATGCAGGTATACAGCGTGAAGATGGTAATAATATATTTATATCTGATATGAATGCTCTGAGAGGGAGGATGCCGTTTTATATGGAATTGGGATTTGAGGCATCTGATAGAGTTGTTAATAATGATATAATAAGGAATCTTGAAATTGCCGAGAGAAGTGATGGATTTGTCCTTGAAGATTTTATTCATTTTATGGAGGGGGATAATGGGATTAATATGAAGGAATATTGTATGCGGAGGCCTATTGAATTACCTAGTAGAGGGATTTCTATTAAACGTGCTATGACATATTTGCTTAATGAACATTATGATTTATTATATCCATATATTGATAGAATAATGTTAAAATATAAACTTATAAGTGTTGTTGAAAAATGTTTTATAAGGGCGGTTTAAACTTCAATTTTTTTCTTGGGTTGCGGGTTGGGAATAGCTGTGCTATTCTGAATCGCGGGAATATAAATGGACTGTGCGTATTATAATATAAGGGATTGTTGTTTGAATGGCGGCATCTACACGAATGATTGGTATTCAAGTTAGAGGAGAATTTGTTGTACCAGATGTTTATATGTCTGGTACAACGGAAGAGATTGAAGAGGCATTGTGGATTGGGTCTGTCATACAGAATGCTGTTAGAACGAAACGTGATGAGGATGTGTCTGTAGTCGTTGATAGGATTGTTGCTGAGAAGGATGCGGAGATGAAGAGGATTGTTGGGGGATATGTGAAACAGATTGAAGAGTTGGGGACAGAGCAGAGGCGATTGGTGGAGGAGCATGAGAGGGTGATGGCTGAGGGGAAGATGTTGTGGGAGAGAGGGGCTGACAAGAAGTGGAATGGACGTGTTGAGGCGTTGGAGAGGGAGGTGGAGACGATTCGCGGACGGTATGATGTGTTGGAGGCGAGGAAGTGTGCATTGGAGATGGAGAGGGATGCGGATGTGAAACGGGCTGTGGAGGGGTGCCAGAAAATGATGGAGAGGATTGTGGCTGAGAAGGAGATGCAAGTACAACAGATGATTGCTGCTTATAGGGGTTTGGAGGCTGGTTTGGGAAAGGTTGGTGGAGATATTGAGAAGTTGGGTGGACTGGTGCAGAAACGGGTGAGTGGGGCGGTGAATGTGAAGACGAAGGGGAATGACTATGAGAAGGAGTTTCGTGATAAGTTGGTGCGGGCGTATGGGCTTTGTTGGGGTTTTTCATTGAAGGAGACGAGGTTGGGTATGGGTCATGAGATGGATTTTATTATGGGAATGGAGGGTGGAGTTGTAATGTGGGAGCTGAAGGATTATAGTGCAGTTGTACCGAAGAGTGAAGTGGAGAAGTTTATGAGAGATTTGAAGGGGAATGAGTTGGCGAAGATTGGTGTTATGGTGTCACGGCGGACTGATATTGTTGGTCGTGGGTCTGGTGGTAGTGGTAGCGGCAGTGGCGTTGGTGATATTACTGTTGATTTCTATGACGATAAGATGATGATTTTCTTGAATCGGTTTGAGGAGTGTGATGACGAGGGGAGGGTGTTGCAGATGTTGGCTTGTCTGTTCAGGACATGGTGGGAGCAGGGAAAGGTGGGGATGGATATGGATCGTATTGGTTTGATGCGAGAGATTGAGAAGGGTGTGGAAGTTGTGGGTGAGAGGCGGAAGGAATGGAGGCAACATAAGAGTAAGATGGAAGAGATTGTTCGTTGGATGAGTGGAATGATTGAAGAGAGTGAGGGGCGGTTGGAGAGGCTGTTGGAGAAAGTGAAAGGAATGAGAGGCGGGGTTGGCGAGATGGTTGATGAGGAGGGAGAGATGAGGAGTGTATTCAGAGAGGTTGATGATAGACGCAGTCAGGATATTATACAGAATATCATGAAAGTATGTAAGTTTGGAGAGGGGAGTTGTATTGAATTGAGAGAGATTGTGGAAGGGTTGGTTGATGGAGGGTATTATACGGTAAGTCGCGATACGGTTCGGTCATATGTGATGAGTGTATTGAGGGATGAGGTTGTTGGTCGGCGAGGGGCGGTGAAGACTGTTGGGGGGCTGATGATGCGGTAATATTGTTGTATTTATTTGTATATTATAACTATAATATGAAATTACACACCAAAAATGGATTACTTCCTATATTGGTATTAAGTATACCTGGTGATCTACGTCGTGAATATATGGATAAACAAATGAAAGAATATGATTTAGAATTTCAATATATTGATGGTGTATTGCTAGATGATGTATATAATGATAAATATTGGCTAACTTATTTAAATATGGATAATACTAAACCGTTGAGTGGTAGGAAAGGTTCAAAGGGATTTACATTGGCATGGTTAAAAATGCTAAAATATATAATTGATAATAATATTGAACAAAGTCTTGTATTAGAGGATGATGCTAAATTTGTATCAGGTGAATCAATTAAATATTTTATTGAACATGTTGATGATTATCTTGATAAGGGTGATATACATTTTATTCACCCTCAAAAATGGTATGGGACACAATCACAGATAGTTACATTAAATGGTGCTAAAATATTATATGCTGCACGTGAACAAATACTATATAGGCTTGGTATGTTATTGGATTGTGGAATTACAAAGGGGAAGTTTGAAGGACTAGTTTGGTCACATTGTTCTGATAATGGGCTAAAGCCTGTATTTGAACAGAAGGAGCCATTTAATACTGTTGAATTTTCTGTAAGAAATCAGATTGATAATGGAGTTCCACTAAATTACAAAGTAGAAGAATCAAAAGAATTCAAACCCAGGTTTACTTCCTTATGGAGCTGCCATCATACATTAACAAATATGGATAGACATTGTACACATTTATTTGATAGGGTAAATAAATGTATAGAAATCGGATGTTTTGAAGGTGCGTCATCTAGAAATATAGTTGATAGATTATGTAAGAAAGAAGGTTCTATATTATATTGTATTGATCCATGGGATGATTATTATGAACATAGTACTGGTGTAAGTTATCATGGACAGTATGATAAGTTTAATTATAATATCCAGGATCTTCGTGATAAAATTATACCTATACGTGGTTATAGTCAAGAAGAAGTTCCTAAAATAGATGAAATGTTTGATTTTGCATTTATTGACGGATGTCATAAAGCATATGAAACGTATATTGATGGAAAAAATGTAATAGAAAGAATGAATAGCGGTGGTGTTATAGTATTTGATGATTATTTATGGGGTAATTGGAAAGTAGATCCAGAAAATACACCAAAGGCAGGTATTGATAGATTTATGGAGGAATTTAAAGATATATTGGAAATAATTCATGTCGCTGGACAGGTCGTGGTTAAAAAGAAATAATTTTGTATGATATAATTATATAGGATGAATAATAAACCGCAATTTTCAGTTGTTTGTGATGGTATGGGTCATTGGGGAAAAAAGATTATAGAATGTATTCTAGATGTTTCTTTTCCAGAATATGATATCATTTGGTATTTAGAAGAATCTTTAAAATGGGATTGGTATCCCGAAGAAGTAAAATATAAGGATAATTTAATATGGGGAGATTGCTCTAATCCTGATATAATTATAAGAGCAGGGTATTATAATATATCACCCTTAAAAAAACATCTTAAATGTCCATATATCATGTTTGGACCCGAAAGGGGTGCACCAATTACGCCAGATTATTTACAGGCATATCCCCCATTGTGCTGGTTATTTAACCCTGATTTTGTAAAATGTGGTTTGCTAGATAATATACCAAATAAATTTCATGTACCATATATGTTAGCTGTTCCATTTAATTATGATAATATAAGAGAATATACAAATACAGAACGTAAATATACAGTTGCTTATATTGCATCAAATATTGCAAAATATAGAGATGATATGTTTATAGAATTGAATAAGTTACTTCCAGATTGTCATGCATACAATGGTCCACAGAAAAATACTGAATTAAAAGCATCTGGTTATTGGAAAGATACACCACATGTTTTTAAGGATTATTATTTTGCTATGTGTATGGAAAATAATGATACAGAGGGTCATATGACAGAAAAAATGATAAATGCATATAGAGGAGGATGTATACCTATATATTGGGGTTCAAAAGGGTTTGTAAAAGAAGTATTTAATCCAGATTCATTTGTATATATTCAGGATTTTAAAACATACAGAGAATGTGCTGAATATGTTTTATCTATATATAATGATAAGGAAAAACTTATTAAAATGTTAACTGCACCTATATTCAAAAATAATATAAAACATGATTTATTCAGATTTAGAGATAAAAATGTGCCTGAATGGATGCAAAATATAGCAAAACATATACGTGATAATTATAGTAAATCTGAGTTTAATGGTTAAATTATTTATTACATTCTATATTAAGACTCATTAATAATCCATTTTCTTTATCCATATGCGGAATATATGCCTGTGAATAATCATCTATATGCGAATGTTCAGTATCCCTCCAGTTATATAAATGTATATTATAAAAATTATGTGATTCTAATGTTAATTTCATTGTATTAAAATCCCATATATTATAATGAAAATTTTCTGGATATGTTTGTCCTCCATATAATAAGCCAAGTAGTGGTATTAGTGTTTTTGTTTTATTATAATATTCTACAATTGATTCAAAATTGGGAACTGATATACGAAGTATTCCATTTGGTTTTAGAACTCTATGCCATTCATTTAATATTGGTTGTATTGACTTACGAGAAAGATGTTCTAATACATGACAACAATATATTAAATCAATAGAATTATCTTTAAACATATATAAATTATCTATAGATGTTACTATATCTACGCCATCTAGTTTTCTTACATCTATATTTATAAAACCTGGTATAATTTTAGTACCACATCCCAAATGTAATTTCATCCTAATATATATTATTTTTGTTTAACAGTCTAAACATTTTCATTTTATATTCCTTAAAGGATAATTCTATAAAATGAAAGTGTTATGTGAACAGGATGCTTGGAAGTATTTTCGCGAATATGTTGAATCATATGGTTTGTCCGTAGAGGGAGGGCAGGTATTGCTTTACAAGGATGCTGGAATTGATGCATCTGGTGTTTCGTATTCGGCATCATATCCTGTGGTTGAGAGTGATGAACATGTGGTGTTTATGGCAAAGTTTAATGTGGAATGGTTAAAATGGAATTCGCAGAGGATTTTGGATAGCGAAGCAGGTGGAGGAGTGCCAAATGGCTTACCAATGCGTGTCGGATGTTGGAATACTGAGCAGTTTAGCCGTGGTCATATGTTGATGGAATACATTGAGGCTATTTTGGAGCTAGAAGAGGTATTTCCTGGACTGAAGTATTCACTTTTTGATTATTCACAGGGTAATATTCACTTGCTGAAGAAATATGGTTATACGTCGTTCCATTTGCCATATGTATGGGGTGGGGTAGAGAAAGATATGTTTGCTCGTTTGTGTAAGGAAGTAGTTGCGGCTGGTGATGAGGGGAAATATGATGTCGGTTTTATTGGTTCTTTGAGTGATCGTCGTATGCGTATTTTACAGGGATTGACTGCAAAGGGATATAATGTTGTCCGTATTACTGGATGGGGTGAAGATCGTGATAGGGAGATTATGAGATGCAAGATTGTTGTGAATTTGCACTATGATATGACATATCAGCTATATGAGGGTGTACGCTGTGACCGATTGGTGATGGCAGGGTGTCATGTGGTAAGCGAGAATAGTATTGATGATGGGCTGAATGATTTGAAAGGATATATCACTATTAGTCCTTATACACAGATAATAGGTGAATGTGAGAAGGTATTGAAGGGGTGGAAGAAGGGTGTGAGAGGGGTTTCTGTGGATGAAGGTATTATTTCCAAGAGAGAGAAGGCGAAGAAGATATTTGATATATTTTGCTTGGGTATGCGGCAAAAAGCAGCATAAAAGGGCTTAAACAAGGGTAATTAGTCCGGCACGTATTTCGGCACGGATAAGGTCTAGTAGAGTTTGGTCAAATTTGCCTCCTGGTGGTGGACCATATCGTTGAATATAATATACGTATTCCATTTTGATACCTGCTGGTTCAACTTCATTCTTAATTTCTGCGAGAACTAGACCTGATGTCATGGGAGCTTGTAGTTTAGAGAATTGTTCCTTGAGAGAGAGGGTCATTTCTTTAAGTTTGGTGGCGAGTTCCTGGAAGAATTTGGTCGTAGAGGGACAACAGCAGGAATTGTTTTGCTGTGCGTTTGTTCCTTGTGTTTGGCCAGTTGCGGTTGGTTTTGTGGAGCTGATTGGAGTGAAATAGACTGGCATACCTACCCTGACCAAATAAATTCCCGTTCAAATAAGGTCCCAAATTCTGGCGTCAGCCAAATAAAATAAATCCCCAAAAACTGGCTTCAGCCAGTTTTTTTTCTAATTCCTGCCTGCGGGAATTCTTGATTATTTTTGGTTTCAGCCAAAAATAATTTCTAATTCCTGAATATAAAAATGCCCGCCGTTCCTGAGACCCAGCCCGCCCAGCCCCTCCTCGACTCTGAGTACAACTCCGTTGAAGTCAACCTCATGACTGGTGTTGGTACTAACAACAACGCCGTTTCCCTCTTCGGTGCTTCTGGTGAGGCCATCTCTGATGACATCATCCTCATCGAGACCCCTGTCCTTGCCTCTGCCTTCTACCTCGATGCCTCTCGCGGCCTCATCCACTACACTGAGCCTGGTTCTGACCGTGACAGCTTCACTGCCGTCTCTGCTGCCGCCATCGGTGCCACTGATGCGTCTGGTGTCCGTGCCTGTGCCACTGCTCTCGTTGCCTCACTCCACGCCTCACTCACTGAGTCTGCCGCTTGGGTTGACGGTGTTGCTGGTGTTGATGCTGCCTCTATCTTCGGTGCCTACGCCGCATCTGCTGATGGTGAACAGTACCAGGGTTACGCCACCATCGGTGACTTCCTCGTCGGTTACATCGCCATGAACCTCTTCGGTCACCCTGCCGCCACTGTTGCTATCTCCAATGATACCGCCATCAAGAACCGCGTTAACCAGACCCGTGCCCCTGTGCCCGAGACTGACTTCGTAACTGGTGGCTCTGTTGATGCCGCTACCTCTGGTTACCTCGCCCTCCGTCTCGTCCAGACCCTCATCTACAACTCTGAGGCCAACCTCAAGTCCGTTGTATCTCAGGTGCTCAACCAGGACCCCAAGCGTCTCTCTCTCGAGGATAACAACACTGATGACTTCCGCCCCCTCATGTTCCGTGCTGGCGATGTTGTCTACATGACCATCGAGTTCACTGGCTTCAGCTTCACCAACGCTGAGACTGGTGGTACCCTCGCCAACAACGTCACCATGCCCTCTGCCAAGAAGGTTGCCCTCAAGATCACCCTCGCTTAAACAAACTAACATTTTATATGTATGGTTATTTGAGTTACTGTGATATTGTTATGACGTATTTTATAATTATTATAAGTATTTTTAAATATTTATAATAATCTATTCTTTTGACAGTATGGCACGTAGACGAGCAGCTAGATCAAAAGCTGTTGCTACGAAACGAAAATATTTAACATTATCTGAATATCAATTGTCGCAGATTTATATTTCAGGTATTAACAATTATCGTGATACATTGACAAAATATGCTCCTAAGACTGGTTCTTCTGCTGATGGGAGTAGTGGTTCTAATGGTGAACCTGTTGATCGTTTCTATGATATTAAAAATGCGATTCTGAATGTCATACAAATGATTATTGATAAGGTGTCATTTGATTTGGTTATTAATGCATTGACTGAGATTCAGGGACAGACAGATAGTATTGCGAAGGCACAGGAGGTACTAGATTATATACAGGATACGATTTTGGGTATTATAGTGAATATTGGACAGAGAATTAATCCCAGTATTATTCTGACACGTATTGAGGTATTGAGACAGGCAGTAGAGGGTGCTGAGGAGTTGCCTGTGATATTTGGCAATATTGACCAGTTTATAATGGAGGTGATTGATATGATTACTCAGGGGGTGAAGTTTGAGGATATATTGGCTCAGTTGGAATATATTAATGAAGAGTTGCTGGTGGATTCTAAGATTGCAGAGGATGTGATGGAGATTGAGAATATGATATTGGATATTATAGGGAATATTGGAATGGGTATACCTATTCCATTGATTTTGAAGCGTTTGGAGTATTTGGAGGGGAGAGTTGCTGTGATGGCTGAATTCTAGGCAGTCATGCCGACTGCAACGGCTGCCTGACGGCGATTGTCACTTCAATTTTTCTTGGGATGGTGCGTTTAGATTTGGAGATGGAAGTCTTCGGTACGTTTTTGGCGGTTTGAGAGTTTGGAAGATTTTCATTTTTGAAAAAGTTTGGAGAGGGTTGAGATCATTTTCAGGAGTTCAGTCTCGGAGAGATCCGCGAGAAGTTGAAAATCATGGTTTTGAACTAGAAGGGGGTTAGAAGAGGACGGGGTTATTGTTTCAATAGGACGGGGGTATTATTAGGCTTATTGTTATGCCTTATTGTTCGCTTACTGTTAGGAATACAACTAGAAGAATAACTAGAAGATGTCTGGAAAATCAATAGAGGAGGTTTCTGAGACATGTCTGGAAATCAGAGTTGTTGGCGGTTTGGAAGTTGCTAGAAAATAAAAAAATAGTTTGTGAATTTGGTCTCACACTTTTTTGAGAGTCTGTTTCTCAGGATTGAGAGGGGGTTATTGAATGATTATAATTACTATAGTTATTATTATTGTAATTATAATAAATATAAAGGGAATTGATAATATATTCTTTCAAGGGCCTCTGCCACCAAGAAGGGCTGCCCCTGAACCATTTACATCTGATTTCAGAGATGGGATTGAACCGAGCCAGAGATAGTTTCTGTAGAATTCATACAGTTTGAGATTGGTCACCTCCGTGATTTCTAGAGAGAATGAGAAGTTCATGTCATTCAGGTCTATGAGTTGACCATATGGGTCCATGAGTTTAACACGAATCTGTTTTAAGTCAATCGGTGAAGGAAAGATGACGTCGTTTGAGAGAAGTGTGGAGCCATCGTCATAAATGACTGCTCCTTTGTCTTCGCGAACAATTACTTTTGCCAGACATTGTATGAAATTCTCGTCTGTTTTCTGGTCTACTGCATAGAATTCGTCTATTGCAAGGAATATATACATGTCTCCAATCACATCCACACAGGATTCTGAAATAATCTGATAGACAGGGTTGGGTTCTGCATCAACGAGTGTTTCTACTGAATAGTATTGATTGCGGAATCCGAGATTGAAACCGAGACCAGAATTGTAGACGCGATTTGGATATTTTGGATTTGTGAAGTCTAGATTGAACGGTGTTGGTGGAGCAGATGGTGTGGTTGTTCCCAGAATCACTGGAAGAGGTGCGAGGCCACTGTGAGTGAAAATGCATTTAATTGTATTGGGGTCTATTGTGACATCTATGAAAATGCCGTATTGTATTTTGAATTTCTCGTCTATTTGTGTCTGAATGACGTCATTGAGGTCGGTTGCGAGATAATTGCCATCTGCGATTTTTATTTCTGCTGTTCGCATTATGCCAGAGATGTCTGGTGCTTCAATCTTGAATGTGGTGTTCATTAGACGGGCTGCAAATGTATAAAACATATTGGGGATTTCCACAGATGCTACTCGGGCTCTGATAATATTTTTATAGGGGCGTTCAAAGCGATAGAGGAAATCTGTGGAGAGGTCACGAATAGATGTGCGGAAACGACTGTCTACATTGAGAATGTGTTTTCTGAGGTCATTGGAATTAATGACGTCGTTTTGATTATAATAGGAATTGACTTTGGCATTAAACATCTATGTTGTTCCTTGAAGAAGTTGTAGATATTGTTTGAGGGGGATGTTACACGTGTGTAGTAGCTAAAGAGGGGTCGGCTTTGACCATTTGCATGGCTATTTTAGAGATGGTTTCTGCATTCGGTGAGTTACCAGCAAGTCTATAGAGATGTGTGTCTGCTAGAGGTTTCTGGGGTTTCTCGCCAGATGGAATTGTAATGGATGAAAAGCCTTGTAACTTGAAACATTCTCTCGGTGTGAGTTTTCTGATGCCTTTCTGGTCTAAAAGCATCGGTACATTGTTTCCACCTCTGCCCATGTTTGGAGAGAGAGTGGGGCATTTTCCTGTTTTATTCTCTCGGACATAGTATCGTCTGAATTGATAGATTTTATTTGGGGCCTTGATTGATTCTTTCAGAGTCGGATAGATTTTATCTGCTTCTGTGTAATAGTATTTAGCAGGGATTGTCTCAGGGGCGTCTAGGAATTCTGTTATAGGACGAGGAGGGGTTTGGAGTTTCTCAGGAAACGTGAATTTGGCGATGGCTGCATGGTCAAGTGATGCGACAATATAGAGACGGTCGCGATTGTGTGGGAGAGGGGTGATATGGGCGGTATTGAGAGCAGCGTATTTTGATTGGTATCCATTGGCTTCAAAATGGGCTATAAATTGGTGGAGTTCTGATGTCTTTGTGGGACGAAGTACTGTGCGAATGTATTCTATGAGTATCCATTTTGGTTTTGTGGGAGACTGTATAATGCGGATTATATCGGATAGAGGAGATTCTAGAGGAGAGGTTATAGAGGCATTGTGGGGTATATATATAGCTAGAATATCATGAGGAGGGATAGATGTGGGAATAGATGATGTAACAGGAAGGGAAGGATAATTCGCTCTGTAGAAATAGGTCGCAGTGGGGTTTGCGGAATGCGACAGGGCTATTTCTGTGGTTGGTATAACGGATTTGAATCCGTGATAAAACGCGGAAGTGTCTGTGTACAACTGTGCAAGGATACACATACTTATAGGGTGTGGAGAAATAAAAACTTGACTTCGTGGCGGTGGATTGAATTTAGTCAATCTGGAATTCAATATGTTTTATCAACGTCATATGTCATCTGCATTTCATAGCCTATCTCATCGCTATTCTTTGCCTTCTGATGAGATGTGGTCGCAGAGGGAGGAGAAGAAGAGTGGTGGGGGTGGAAAGAGTAATATTGCATGGATGTTTAAGAGGGGTGACGGTGGAGAGGGAATTATGGAGACGAAGGTGCTACGAAATGCTGTGAATGTGGCGACTGCGAATATTTATGGAGGTATTATTCGTTGTCGTTCTACTGGTCGCTATGTACTTGTACAGGGTCGTTCATCTGGCAAGTGGTCATTTCCCAAGGGTCATAAGAATAGTGCTGAGGAGAGTCCTATGGATTGTGTGAGTCGTGAAGTGGGTGAAGAGACTGGTTGTGATATACTACCTGCTGCTTCAAAGGCGGTGCCTCTGCATGTTGGGTATTACTATCTCTTTGAGGTGGATGAGGAGTTTGAATTGAAGCCGCGTGATGTGAATGAGGTGGGTTCATTTGGATGGTTTTCTGTGGAAGAGATGGGGCGGTTGTCACTGAATGTGGATGCAAACAAGTATTATAGGGAATGGCTACGCAAGGGTGGTGGTGGCGAACTTGCAGGTGGACGTGAGACGGATGGTGTGGCGTATACTACTCGATTGACGAAGATTAAGAAGTACTAGATTTGGATGAACTGATTTGAATAAATTGATATAAACATAAACATAAAAGGGCATAGCCTCTTTTTAATTTGTTTATTGTGATAAAATTGATTTATAGTGTGTTGGTGGGTAGTGTATAGGGAGGTTGATGTCGTGTATAAAATCAATTAAAGTGGCAAAGGCGGGGGGACAACCAGAGGGATTTATTAAACGAGATGTGAGTGTGAAATCAAATGTATATAAGGCGACGCTTGATGTTGTTCTGGCACATGTGGCGGATTTCTATGAGGTGATGTTGACAGTGATGTGCGAGAAGTATGGTATTCCTGTGGATGAGGCATTGGCGGCTGTAATTGAGAGTCCACAGATGAAGGGAATGATGTTATCGCCTGAATTTAGGGGGCTTACATATGTGGATGAGGCAGATATGGAGAAGGATGCTGTGCGGGGAGTGATAAAGAAGTTGTTTGGGGAGGACGAGGTGGTGGGGAAGCCTTTAAGCCCCCTGTCGGAGGGAATGTCTTTAAGTTCTCCTGGGGGTGCGGGAGCAAAAAAGGCTGCAACAGGAACGACAAGAACGGTGGCTGTGAAGGCAGAGGCTGATGTGCCTGCTGCACCGAAGAAGAGGGGGCGTCCCAAGAAAATCATTATTGTTGAGGATGATGCGAATTAATCATATGTCTTGAATAATTAAATAGTATATCATGTTGTTGTTTTTTGTTTTTTATTTGAATAATAATAGAATATGTCAGGTCAACTAGTATATCATCCTAGTGGATATTTATATGACCAATATTACGATGTATTTTTTGATCCACGTAGTATGACTGCTGTGCATCCATCAGTTGTTCATCATGCTATGATACATATGGCATCTCCGATGGCACCTGTTACTAGAAATAATTCTGTAAATGCATTGACTGGTCAAATGCGTGGTGTTTCTATTGCCCCTGTCTATAATATTCGTTATTTTGTTAAAGAAGGTGGTGGTGAAAGAGAATTGTTTGGCGGTATACGTGAAATGATTGATATGTTACGTTCTGGGTCTGCTGGTGAAATAATTATTCGTGGTGTATTTGATAAACAGGTGAAGGAATTGGTTATTTCACCTTCTGCTGGAACAATGGAATTGTATATGTTTAATAAGAAGCGTAATGATTCTAAAGGGGAGCAGACATTCCGTTTGGCACATACTGTACAGGGTGTTGATACAATACTTTCTTATTTTTTAACGAATTTCCATGAGGTGATGACTGCTGATGAGCGTGCTGCAGTAATGAGCCGTGGTGGTAGAAGAAAGACTTATTATAGAAATAAGAAGAGACCGGTTAAGAAGAGAAGAACTATGAAAGGCAAGTGAATGAGTATAAAAATATGCGGCAATAAATAGAGAGAATGTCATATTATCCTCCTGGTGGTTATGATGTTGATGCTTTAACGCGTTCATTTGGAAGTTTCGGTATGAGTATGGGTGCACCTGCTCATGTTTATGGCGGGCCTGGTGGCCCTGGTTATGGTTATGCTCCTGTAGCACCTGCCCATGGTTATTATATGCCACCTGTGGCCCCTGGTTATTATATGCCACGTGCTGTTCCTAGAGTTAGATTTGAGGCTATCTTTAATAAGGGGAGTAGTCGAGAAGTAAAGCCTTTAGATATACATGGTGTTATAAAAATGCTTGATATGCCACCTGCAGCATTACATATGATTGTTGCTATATATGATTTTCCAAATGGTGATACAATTGAAATAGATGTAATTTATACTCATAAGGGGCGTCGTGAAGCTGGTAAATATGACTTCCATATTGTTGCAATGTATCATTACAATGAAATGAATAAGCCATCTGCTAAAAATCCTAATGGGAGTAATGTCATGCCTAATATGATTGATAGTATATTTTTCAAGTTACCTGATATTGGGCCACATACTACTAGTTATGTATTGAGTGTGTTGTATAATTTATTGGGGGGAGTTTTGATGCCTGATGAGAAGGCTATTGTTGAGAGACGTATTGGTCGCGAATATGTTGCGATGCCTGGTCTTCTAGAGCAGGCTACACGTCTGCGTGGTGGTGCAGGAAAAAGGAGAGGGCGTTCTATGACACGTAAGGGGAAGGGGAAGAGACGTCTTACTAGACGTGGTGTGAGACGTTAAATTGGCAGTCGTGCCGTTGCTTCTCTAAAGAGAAGCTTATGCGATGGCTGCCTAACGGCACAGTCATAATTGAAAAATATAAAAAAGAATGTGGATGGACTCTCTTCTTTTTTATATTAGGGCTAAAGGTAGATTAATAGTTGCTTTACTATTAATTTTGCCGCTAGGCAACAAGGGGGCGAGGGGGAGGTGTACGTTCCAGTGAGGCAGAGCCTCACCAAGAATGCAAACTCCCGTTGGGAGTTTGTTCCCCCCCATGACGATAAAATTGAAATAGGGAATAGACTTTGAGACAAGTCCCTTCTGGAATCATATAAAATGGGTATGTTTCCTTATATCTGTCAAGAGTGCGGTGGCGGTGATGAGCGTTGTTGCAATGATGAGTGTGAAGAGGTGGACTGTGAAGGTGGACAGTTCTGTTGGAGTGAGTCTGCGATTTGTGTGATTGATGATATCAAGTTGGATGAGCGGTGGATGTCTGCAGAGCAGATGGAGATTTATCAGAAAATCTATGATACGTACAAAGGAAAGCCATTGATGATGACCTATGATGGAGGAGCAGGAATGGAGTATAGGGGTGATGAGGAATTGATTTCTATGACTGAAGAAGATATTAAGTTTGTAGTGGATTGTGAGGGACTTGATTGGGCTGATTCTGATTATGGTCTACATGTAAAGGCGTGGTGCTATGATTGCTGGGGTCGTTATGCCGACGACAACGGCAGCCTAGCGGCTATTGTTAAGGAAGAAATTAAGTAAGGGAATATATAAACAGAAAATAAAATAATAACTACAATATAATGTGCGGTGGGACATTTTTTATTGGTTGTTGCCGTTAGGCAATGAGGGGGATGAGGGAGGATGTGGGAGAACTTGTGCTCCGAAAAAATTGAAGTGACATCTTCGTTTAGGGATGAGTCCCTTCTGCCTTCTGCCATGCCTGTTACTACTCGTTCTCAACGTCGTGCTTTGCTCGCTGAGCGTAAGACTACATCTGATGAGTTTATGGCGTCTGTTATGGCGTCTGTTTCAGCAACACACATGGTCGTCAAAGATGATATGGTCTACATGTATGCCGTTGCTCCTACACCATATGCAATCTACAAGGAGAATGTGTTGAAGCTATTTGAAATCGCAGTCAAGGAAAAAGGTGGACTACACACGCATCTATACAAGAATGTGATTGAGTACCTTCTTCAGGATGATATGTTGAATATGTCAAGCACTCAGTGGCTCGTTACATGGACTGCATCAATTAGATGCCATATGAATATACACAAAACCAGTCCCCATGTCCCGTTTCTGGAGAATGCGATTGTGACTCTACAGAAGCATCTGGAGGATGATGGTCACTATGTGGTGCCTGCTGCGAAGTTTATTGAAGTGTATGATTGGATTGTTGATTTCATGGGGAAACAGGGAGAGAGTCATGTTGCAGTGTATGTGTCTGCACTAGTGCCCTATATGATTCGGGCTGGGGAGGGTGTATGGAAGAGTATTGAATTGGAGAAGAAGAGTCGGATTCTCGCAAAGATGATGCTGTGGAAGGAGTTGACGGCTCCTGTAGAGTATGGATTGGTTGCGAAGTGCGAGGAGTTTCTTGCAAAGTATAAGATTACTGCTTAGAGAGAGGGGGGGTGGAACTGTGGCTGTATATAAATAAAATAATACAAAAAGAATAGCATAAAAAGAAATGAGGATGGTTGACCCTCTTTTTTTTATTGGCAGTCATGCCGACTGCAAATAGTAATTGAATAAGAACAATCTCTTGATGTTGCCTTCAGGGACAAGGGGGTGAGGGGGAGGTGTGCGTCCCCCCGCGAAAAAATTGAAATCGGTGGTGACATTGGAGTAAGTCCCTCACCTTCCCAGTTAAGATGTCTTCCATTGATTTCGTTCTCTCTGCGTTCAAGCTCCTCGCTACTGCTGATAAGCAGGCAGCTCTCCTCCAGATGATGTCTGAGGTTTCTGGTGCTCCTATTGCCCCTGCAAAGGGCAAGAAGGGTACTAAGAAGCCGAAGGTTGAGTCTACTGAGCCCAAGGAGCCTCGTCCCTGGAACACTGCTGTTGCAACTGTTCTGGAGGATATGCTCGCCAATGGCTGGGAGGAGCATGAGACAAAGGCCGACGAGAAGAAGGGTGTGGAGTCTAAGCCTCGTCCTGCTTCTGACCGTCAGGAGGTGACTGCTGCTAAGAAGACTGAGACCCATAACAAGGGTGATGTCTATGAGGCATTTGTCTTCCCTGATACTGGCAAGGAGCCGACCTACAAGGATGCTATGACCTATGCGTCTTGGTTGAAGTCACAGGGTCGTCTGGAGCTTCCTACCTCTAAGTCTTCCTCTAAGGCATCATCTGTTAAGAGCGGTGTTGAGGAGGTTGAGTCTGAGGAGGTTGGGGATGCGACCCCTGCTCCTGCCAAGAAGACTGTTCCTAAGAAGGCGGCGAAGTAATGCCGTCATGCCAACGGCGGTGGCTGCTTACAGCATATTTATAAATGTCATCGTGTCCCCTCATTACCACAGCAAAATAAATGAATAAAAAAGAAAAGAAAAAAGAATAAATGCTGCAATAAAAAAAGAGAAAAGGTTTGCTTCCTCTTTTTTGTTGTCATGGCGACAGTGACTTCAATTTGCCGTCATGCCAACGGCGATGGCTGCCTGACGGCGACAGTGACTTCAATTTTTCTTGTGAAGTTTACTTCGTCAAGGACAAACAACTGTTATTTTTATAAATATGCCGTTAGGCAGCCGTTGCATAAAGCTTCTCTAAAGAGAAGCGAAGGCATGACTGCAATGCGTTTAAAATCAGGAGAGAGAGTCTTCGGATCGTTTTTGGCGAGTTGGAAGTTTGGAGGATTTTGTTTTTTTAAAAAGTTTGGAGAAGGTTGAGATCATTTTCAGGAGTTCAGTCTCGGAGAGAGACGCGGTTGGTAAAATCATGGTTTTCAACTAGAAGAGAACTAGAAGGACACGGTATTATTGTTTCAATAGGATGTTGTATTATTGTTCAGTATTATTGTATGCTTATTGAGGATGGTTGAACTAGAAAAAGAACTAGAGCATGTCTGGAAAATCAATAAGAGGAGTATCTCGTCCTAAATCTGGAAATCAGAGTGTTTGGTGTTTTGGAAGTTGCTAGAAAAGAAAAAAATATTTCGTGAAGTTGGTCTCGCACTTTTTTGAGATGTCTCGTCTGAGAGAGGATATGCACCAATTATTGATAGTATAGAATTAATAGATGTATTCCTGTTAGCATATAATGAGAATAAGAATGTATAATAACACTACCCTTATATCTGCCCACTATATAGAATAGAGCAGGTAGAATAGGAGATACTTTCAATAGATGTAATGAGGCTATATAGTATGTAATAGGTATACTTATTGCCATGTATGTGCGGTCTAACCACTTTACTGGTTCTGATGTAAGAGTGTGATTCGCCAATGATAGTGAAAGGCCTGTTAATAGATGACACGTATAGAGGATGGGTGGATTAAAAATAGCAATGCCAAGCAAATGAATAAGATAGCATATGAAAGTGCTTCTCTGTAGTGTTGTATTGGCCATTACGTGTATATTGTTGTGGTGCTTTATTACGAGGTATAGCAAATAAAAAAGAGGGGGTCTGTTTCTCTCTCTTTTTTATTTCAATCTGGGTTTTTTATTTCACTCTATGTGTTTGTATAGGAATCGCTGTTTAATGAGAGGGCTCAAATATTGTCAATGTCTTCTGCTGTAATCTCTTCTGCAACGATAGGCTCTTCATCGCTTTCCTCATCGTCATCATCCTCGCCATAGTCAAACTCAAAGCCATCTAGGTCGGCCTGCTCCTTGGCGGCCTTCGCGAGAGCAGGGTCCATGACACGGTCAAAGGCCTCTCCTGCGAGGAGCATCCATTTCTCAATCGCATCGGCCTTCAGGAGTTCCTTACGCATATGCTTGTCGCTCTCATGCACTGCTGCTACAATAAGATAATCCCCTCCACGCATTCCTGCTAGTTCTACCGCCACGATAGTTCCATCGCCTACAGGAGTAGCTGACTTAGATGTCAGGAGGCGTGAAAGAGGGGCTTCATGCTCTGAGTGGTCACGGAGAACAAAGCGGAAACGATGGTTGCCAAGAGCCTTGGTCACACGTCCAAATGACCATGCAGGGTTGTCAATGGCACCTTCTAGACGACGCTGGTTGCTCTCAAGACGCTTTGCAGCGGTCTTTCGCAGAGGACGACCAGCACCACCGCCAGCGGCGGCGGCCTTCTTTGAAGCAGCTTTCTTCGTACCAGAGGACTTGTTCTCGCCACGCATCTTGAATAGAGGAGGGGGGAGGGGGGACTTATTCTTATGAGGGGCTGGTGACTTCAATTTTTTCTGGGGATTCTTAGCAGGGATTTATTAAGAGCAATCAATAAGATATGCGGCTCTTATAGGGGCTATTGATTAGCGGCTACTATAAACAATGACAATAAGAATAAAAAAGAAGACACACTCTTCCTATCTAAGAGGCTATGCCGTTAGGCAGCCACCGCAGTTGGCACGACTGCTAATTAAAAAGAGTGTTGTGGGCGGGAACGTATGGGTTCCCTCTCTAGTGCAGTCAACGACTGCAGTAATAGGATACAAGGGTGTATCCTATCTAGTACCTGGCTGCCCCATCCTCGCAGCTAGGAGTCGTAGCCGTCCCTCATTATAGAGTTCCTCTTATTAATTAACATGTTAGGGTTATTAATGGAATCTATAAGACTATTGCTACGTCCTGGGCTCATCGCCCTGACTAGGATGGAGAGGGCCAGGGACTTCAATTTTTTTCGGGGACTCTTCGCAGTGACCGCTCAAGGGACAGGCATGGGGCACTCCTCTTAACTTTTGCCGTTAGGCTAAGAGGGGGCGAGGGGGAAGCTTGCATCCCCCACTAGATCAAAAAAAAAGAGCCCCCTGGTGCCAATGAGGGCACGGGGACTCTTTTTTATGGGGTTTTGCCTTTTAACTTTTTCTGGGTTTTTGGGCTTTGAAGACTATACAAGAATGGGAAGACAAACTATTCACTCAGAGGGCTCTTCGGCAGAGGCATCAATGCTCTTGCTGGTAGGGTCATACTTGCCCGCGTACTCTCCAAGAGAGCCGTCTGGGCCAGCAAGCCAGCAGTAGCCATCCGCGTCCTTCAGATAGGTCTTACCCTTGTGGGGGAACCTCTTCATGACACGGGCTGGTGCCTCTTCCTCGGCCTCTTCAGACGCGGGGGGAGGGGGGGAAATACCCTGAACCTTCTTGGGGGGAGAGCCAGCACCGCCACCAGTGCTCTTGACGGAAGAGGCTGCTGATGCAGGGGTGGAAGAAACCTTGGCGATACGGCCGTTCTCACGGAGCCAGGATGCGTAAGACATGGCATCCTTGTAGGTCGGCTCGCGACCAGTGTCCGCGAAGACATGGGCCTCGTAGACCTCACCCTTGGCACGGGTTGCAGTCTTCTTCTCGGCCGTGCACTCGCGGTACTCTGAGGCGGCGATGACCTTGGAGGGGTTCTTGGCATTACCCTTCGTGGAGTGCTCTTCCCATCCATTGGCCACCATATCCGCGAGAATCTCGTGGACCTGGTTAGACCAGGCGGCAGTCTGGGGGGGAGTCACACCCTTAGGGGGGCCAGTCTTCTTCGACGTCTTCCCTGCGGCTGCAGGGGCGGCAAGACCAGTCATCTCGCTCATCATTTGCAGAAGAGCGGTCTGGCGGTCTGCCTGAGAAAGGAGCTTGAAAGCGGCGAGGACGAAATCAACGGAGGACATCTTGGCGGGGGGCTGGGGGGTTCCTGGGGGTTCAGGGGGACTTACTTCTAAGGGGGCACATTCCTTCAATTTTTTTTTGAGTTTGACACGGGCTCTGGGGCCGCTCCTGGCCAAGAGGCGGGTATATATCAATCCTAAGATAAAATTGAAGAGGGATTTAAGGGGGGCTCAAGAAGGTTTTCTCTCTTGTCCAGGCAAGAGAAAGAGGCCATTTTAAGGGGTTTCTCTTGTGGGGGACAGAGCCGTCCCCCATGCCCCCTTCGCTCTTTTTTAGTCAAGTTCAATATAAATTTGAAGACCATATAAGAAGGGGCTCGCTCCGCTCACTCTCGGCTGGACAAGAGTAGGGAGATCTATATAGTCAAGTTCAAGATAAAATTGAAGATGAGGTATAAGGGGGGCCGCCCTGGCCTCTCTTGTTTAGCCGAGAGCAAGATGTCTTATTTAACCCCCTGAGAGGTCTCTTATGCGGTCTCTAGAGAGGGTTATACAGCGAGGCTCTTAAGAGGGTTTTTAGGAGGTATCTATAGGGGGGTCTCTTGACTGGCCTCTTAAGAGGGTTATTGGATATGGCTCTTAAGAGGCAGTCATGCCTTCGCTTCTCTTTAGAGAAGCTTTATGCAAAGGCTGCCTGGCGACATAGTCCTCTAGAGGGGGTATCTATAGGGAGCCTCTAGATAGGGTATCTAGTTACTCTTTTATTTAATAGGGACAAGTAGTCCTACACTAGATAGAATTGTAAAGAGAGGCTATTAGATAGGGTTCTTAACTTTTGCCGTTAGGCAGCCGCTGTCGTCGGCATGACGACAAAATTGAAATTCTCTGCCTGCCCTAAGAGTAGTCCCCCCCGCTCTGATAGTCACCATGGTGATTATCACGAACAATCCTGGCATTCTCTCTCACCTTGACTGCCTCTTTAGGGTTTTCTACCATTATTATGCACCTCCTAGGGAAAGGGAGGCTGTATGGTCACTAGTGGTTGACAAGCTTCTTGAGCTTCATAGAACATGGGTCACTGCAGGCATCTTGTACAAGGATGCCATTATGCGTGTCAGTCAGTTCATTGTTGCTCATGCATGCGAGTTTGCTAGCAAGGATGCTGATGTAGATGTTTACTTCTACTTCATTCGTGAGCTCCATAGAGCGGTGGGTATGAGTGTTCCTGTCTTTCCTGATTTGCATTTCGAGGATGATGACTATTATTATAACCCTTATCAGGGTCATGATTACTCTCAGAGGGAGAGAGATGAGTGGGAGGAGGAGAGGAGGGAGGAGGAGAGGGATGAATGGGAGGAGTGGGAGAGCGGAGGTGGACAGGGATGTGGTGAATGTATTGATGTTTGTCGTTGTGGGGGGAACTAACTTCCCCCTCGCCCCCTCTTCACTAGAGAGTTATCAAGTTGTAACAGATTAATAATAAAAAAAGAAGATGAATGTACAGGATTACATCCTCTTTTTTATTTACTATCTTGTTTTTGCCGTTAGGCAGCCACCGCAGTTGGCACGACTGCATTAAAAAGTAGTTGCCGTTAGGCAGCCACTGCAGTTGGCACGACTGCAAAGAGTGCTTCAGCGACCCACGATGCTGTTGCTTTTTTTTCAGGGGTCTCTTCAAACCCTTGTCATATCATGCTATGACGTGCAGATCCTAGGTTAACTTCATTACTGAATACCCAGTGTTATACGCTAGTTCCTCTAAGTTTTACCTTAAAGAAATTCAGAGAGAATACTATGCGGGTATGTATCCTTTCTGGTTCTATTTATAACTATCACTCTCGTAATAGTACCACATACAATAGAACATAGCATGCGGCGAACATCATGGGGGAGGGAGGGGGGGTTCAATTTTTTTTACCGTTCTTGTGTAAGAGGCTTATTC
>JACCDO010750013.1_pt1 | contig 26469 bp, 21 predicted proteins | sample 7446101 | NCBI WGS metagenome assembly JACCDO01 (sample SAMN15323440, study PRJNA562643) | freshwater metagenome | isolation source: river surface water | place: USA:Blue River Watershed | collected 2017-08-16 | reverse complement strand
CAGTAACTTCGAGCACAATCTGAGCGAGCTCCAGCATCGTGAAATCCTTTGGGTTACCTAAATTGATGGGAGACCCTGGGTTGCCAGCTAAGTTCACTACTTTTGAGATTCCGTCAATTAAGTCTGATACGTAGCAAAACGATCGGGTTTGCGAACCATCTCCGTAAATTGTTAACGGTTCACCGCGGAGAGCTTGAACAATGAAATTTGAAACAACTCTTCCATCACCCAACTCCATATTCGGGCCATAGGTATTGAAAATTCTAATCACACGTGCATCAACCTCGTATTGACGCAAATAATCGAAACATAGAGTTTCAGCCGCCCTTTTTCCTTCGTCATAGCAAGAACGGATACCGATGGGATTTACGTTTCCCCAGTAGCTCTCCGGCTGTGGTGAAACTGTGGGGTCACCATAAACTTCACTTGTCGAAGCTTGGAGTAAACCTGCGCCAGTGTCTCTAGCCAAGTGAAGCATGTTTATAATTCCCAAGAAATTAGTTTCAATTGTTCGAACAGGATCAGACTGGTAATGCCTAGGCGACGCTGGGCAGGCAAAATTCAAAATGAAATCAACTTCAGCAAAATAGCTTTCACGAACATCATGTCTTACGAAATGAAAATTTGGATGCTTCTCTAACAGTCTTAGATTCCGCTCGGAACCGGTGGATAAGTCGTCCAGTCCAACAACATCATGGCCCAAACTCAACATTTTCTTGGAAAGATGAGAACCTAGAAATCCTGCTGCCCCAGTGATGAGAATCCGCACTCTTAATCATCTCCCAAATGTTGAATAAGAATCACTGCGGTAGTCTACTTTGCTGAGCAACTTTTGAGCCACTGTCACCGGGAATCTTGTAAAGTTCACACATCCCCTGAAAAATGACGGAAAACGAGTACGATTCGAACCAGGCAATTATTCGCATATGGGGTTTTATGAAGATTCTAGTGACCGGCGCTGCAGGCTTTGTCGGGTCTCACCTTTCCTTACTTTTGCAAGAAGAAGGCAATTTTGTCCACGGAATTGACAATCTGAGCCCTTATTACGCCCCAGATCTCAAGAAGTTAAGAATCGAGAAGTTGCTGAACCCGGCGAGCATTCAGTTCACCAATTTAAACCTGATTGAAAAAAACTCACTTCGGAACCTCCTTGATAATAATGATTTTGATTCAGTCATTCATCTTGCTGCGCAACCTGGGGTAAGAACACCTTTAAATCGGAGTAATGAATACATTGAAAACAACATTCAAGCATTTACTAATGTCTTACAACTAGTAACAGAATTAGGGATTCCGAATTTCCTATACGCTTCATCTTCTAGCGTGTACGGTAATTCGAGAGAAATTCCGTATTCTGAGTCGAGTGAAGACATACACCCCGTGAGCATTTATGGTGCAACAAAACGTGCGAACGAAATACTGGCCCCAACTTATGTGCGAGGAAGTAGTACTCGCGCACGGGGACTAAGGTTTTTCACGGTTTACGGCCCTTGGGGCAGACCTGATATGGCTTACTTTAGATTAATCAATTCCGGTATCAACAAGACAGAATTCACAAGATTTGGTGACGGCCATGTAAAACGTGACTTCACATATATTTCTGATATTACTTTCCAAATTTCGGGCCTTCATAAGGAACTATTAGGCCATGAAAAAGGATTCTCAGATATTGTGAATATAGGGGGAGGGAACCCACAATCACTTAACGACCTGATTGAATCGGTTAATTCAGAACTGGATAGCGATATTCATGTACTGACTTCTGGAATGAATCCGAACGACACACTTTATACATGTGCGGATGTTTCCCTACAGAAATCATTGACAGGTTTTGTTCCTAAAGTTTCGCTAGCGTCAGGAATCAAGGACACAATTAATTGGGCAAGAAGCACAGAAATTTCTGTAAACTTGGACCGCTGGGTGAGGTCAACCAACTAGATTTCAGTCCAACTCTTTACTAAATCCTGAACCACCTTTGTATTATTGCACTCCTGGATTAATCTCAGTTCAGCCAAAACTTCTTCATCGTCTTGTCTGGGTTTGAAATTCTTAATCAATTTCAAGGCATCAGAGGAACTCTCAATTAGTTCTATCCGACCTGGGAAAGCTGTATGGGCCTCTTCGGTGCCACTGTTTCGTTTCGCGAGGACGTGAACTCCAGATAAAACGGCTTCCCGAAGAGCCAGGCCGTAACCTTCCTGCTCTGCAAACGAAATCAAAATATCGCTCTGCGCCAAATGCGTTCTGACTTCAATCTCACTTCTCAATCCATGAAGAATCACTTTAGTTGGTCCATGGGGGTTTTGAGCATATGGAATTAAAAGATCAGCCTGCGGTCCCTCCCCAACTACATTAATGGTGCACTCAACCTGCTCATAAACTAATAAATCAATTAATTCAACAAGTTTGACAATTCCTCTTTCAGAATGAAGACGCCCAAGCACGAGTATTGCAAGCCCAATGTGTGGAATTCGCAGATTGGGAAGCTTACTAAGAGATACAGGTATTGGAGAAAGCACAAAATCTTTGTGCTTTCGCACTGACAGTCTTTGAATTTCATACTTTTGGAAAGAAGAAACTATTCGTATTGAGTCTGAGACAAAAATTGCACATCTCGCTAAGAGATACCTGAGAAATGAACTGACACTCTTGTTTCCTTTTGCATAAGTGGCACCATGGAATTGAATCTGAATTCTGACCGACCCGTTGCAGATAAATTTAACCCATTGCGCCAAGATAGGTGAAACATAAATGTCTCCAGCAACCAGAGTGACGCTACGTTTTTCTAATTTGTTAATGCGTTTATACAGTTGGATAACCAGCCGTAATCGCCCTAGCCATGAATCAGGAAAGAAATTGACCTCCAAATGCGCAAAGCAATCTAGGTCTAGTGTTTGGTTTGAATCGGGTAAAAAAACAAGAATCTTTCGAATATCACCCTGGGTTACCTCTTCAAGAGCCCTCCCGTACAAGTCCCAACGCGTCAATAATTCTTCTAGTGGCTGAGCATTCTTCCCCAAGCCTGCCTGAATAAAAATCGGAGTCCTATACATCATGTACAAATCAGCACGTCGTAGATTTTTTGGAAATTGATGTCTTGGCTAAATCGAATAACTACATCTTCGTGTGCTTTAAGGCGAAGGCGCGCAACAAGTTCAGGATTAGAGAGAGCTCTCTCTAAAGTCTCTTTCAAATTGTTTCCTGGCTCACCATTCACAAGTATCCCGTCCACCATATCTCGTATTACTTCCTCTGAGCCGGTACCCGCCCTACCTACGCATAATAAACCGCTTGCTTTCGCTTCGATCAGAGCGTGTGGCAATCCTTCATACGAGCTATTAAGGACGAAGATCTTGCCAGTCCTATAGAACTCCGACATTTCTGACTTTGGTATCTGCCCTAAGAAGGTGACTGAAGCCCCTAAAGCCGAGGCGAGCTCTTTCAACCTAGTCTCGTCAGGTCCTTCTCCCGCAATTGCAAGTGACAAGTTTAACTCGCTGCAACATTTGATTATTTCTTCAACACCCTTCCAAGGGACTAATCTCGACGCAGTGATGACATTAAAAACAATGTTATGTGATTCTGTTTTAGAAAAATTGGAATAGTCAATCGAGTTATATATCAAATCAATTTTCTTTGAGTTTCCTACCCAGCTAGCCACCAGATTCTGCAAGAACTCGGAAGGCACCACGATGTTTTTCGCGCGAGAGATGCTTAAATTAAATAATTTCCTAAATATTCTATATTTTGCGTTCAACTCCGATTTTTGAAAGCTGTTAATGTCTAAATCTGTGATGCCAGAGTTGCGAGCCCGCTCCCAAACAATGTCACCTGGAATTTTGACTGTGTATTCAATATCTCGAAATAAGCTTGCTGACAAGATTTCTAGAAATGCACCAGAAGCAAGAACCTTTGTTGATGAATCATAGTTTTTGATTAAAGTTCGTATAAATCTGAAATATCTAATCACAATATTTTTGCCGCGATGGATCTGAATAACTTTTACCCCCTCGTCAATTACCGTGTTTGACGGCCCATCCGTATATGTAACGACCGATATATTGAGATTTTTATGCGCCAACCATCTTGAAAAATCTTGCGTAAATGTGGCAGGTCCGCCCGTATCAGGAGGATAAATACCAGAAACAAGTAGAACGGAGCTTTTCACCTTATCAATTTACTATACGAAGTAATCATGATTACTAAGCCATGCGCAATCTGATCACACCGATTTGGTTATAGTTGGAACGTTACGTTCGAACGCGGACTCGAACGCCTTCTAGGCTGCCTTGCTTAAGGAGCAGAAAATGAACCTTTGACTAATAAGACACGCAAAAAAGTGGTTGAAGAAAAGCGAAAAATTCTTAGCTGGGTAAGGGGCAAACCATAATTGTTTGCTTTTCAAAAGACTTTTTCTGTGAATTACATGTTGATTCCGATATTATTTCAGGATGGAAACTCCAATTCAACTGAGCGATCTATTCTCAAAAGAGCATTTTGAAAATTATCCATTTGTAAAGCTCCCACAGATTTTTGAAGATGAACGAGGCTTCATAGCGAATATCGCGGATGGAAAATTAGGAGATGTAGCCGTAATTCACTCTAAGGTGAATTCGGTTCGGGCCAACCATATTCACGAAAATGATTGGCACCTCAGCTACATGGTTTCCGGCTCTATGCTATATACATGGCGCAATACAATTAGTGCAGATGTAACGAATCAAGTTGAAGTAACCGTAGGAGATTTAATCTTTACCCCGCCTAAGACTCCGCATAAAATGACGTTCACCGCTGATTCAACCTTCGTTGCAGTTGCTGCTTTTAGCCGAAGCCAAGATGCTTACGAACAAGATACGCAAAGACTTGCAGAAGGTTACTTTACGAATTGAACATTAAAGTAAAGCAATTAAGTGCCTGCAGATTGTGCGGCGGAGAATTTTCTAGCACAAGTGTGAAACTGGGATCCACACCGCCAGCAAATCAACTTGCCACTACACAGGAAGTCGCGCTATCTATGGAGAGGTTTCCTCTTGTAGTCATGATGTGTAACGAATGTAAACATTTGCAACTTCGAGACATCATTGATCCAAGAATTCTCTTTTCTGACTATGTATATAAATCCGGAACCTCACAAACCTTTGTTTCTCATTTTGCAGAACTTGCGGAGACCATTAAAAATTTAGCTAATCCAAATACTTTTGTTTTAGAAGTGGGATCAAATGACGGTACACTCCTTGAGGCCTTGTCATCCGCCGGCTTTAAGTCTCTCGGAATCGAACCGTCGAAAATATTAGTGTCCGAATCGAATAAACTTGGAAGAACAACAATAGAAGGATATTTTGATTCAGTAACAATGTCAGAAATTTCAAGCAAGTACGGAAAACCAGGTGTGATTGTAGGTAATAATGTATTTGCTCATATTGCAGACTTAAATGCTGCCTTCGAGTGTGCAGCAGAATTCTTGCATGAAGATGGCCACTTTATTTTTGAAGTAGCGGAAGCTTCTAAAATTCTAACTACAGGCATATTTGACACTATTTATCATGAGCATATGAGTTACCACTCAGTCATCGCAATGCGGAAATTTGCCGCAAAACATGGATTCATTATTTCAAACGTACAAAAAATTTCTACTCATGGTGGGAGCTTAAGAATATTTCTGCGAAAGAGTAAACATAAGGAAAATGTTGAATTAGTTCAGAGCATGGTTGCAGAGGAAGAATCACTTGGACTAAACAGCGATGCAGCATTAGAAAAAATTGACCAACATATCAGCAGGGTGAAATCAGAGGCACAAGAGCTTTTTGCATCCTTGAGTGATAAATCAGGAGTGAGATTCTTCGGATATGGGGCTCCTGCAAAAGTAGTCACTTTTCTGGCAGCCGTAGATCTTGAGAATCTTCCGTTGATTGGTATTGTGGATGATAATGAACATAAACAAGGAAAGTTTTTACCCGGGAGTGGCATTCGCGTTATTTCGAGTCAAGATATGCAGAAAGAATTAGCAATAGACCCCAGCATTGTTGAACTTGTTTGTCTGATATTTCCATGGAATCTGGGCCCTGAAGTGTCAATGAAGTTAAGAACTTGGATGCCATCAGGTTCTTCAGTAGTTACTTTCTTCCCGACAGTTAACAAGGTGGTGATCTGAAATGATTTTGTACCTAGACGAGGACATTGAAGAGATAGCAAACTCGATCCCAGACACTTTGAGAAAAATCTCAGGCAAGACTGTGTTGCTTACAGGGGCGGGAGGATTTCTGGGCCGATACTTCGTGGCAGTTATAAAGCATGTGAACGCTCAACCTGGTTTTAACCCAATAAGAGTTGTCGCAATGGATAATTATGTGTCATCAGTTAGGTGGAATCCGAACGAAGACTTAGATATAAATTTTGAATGGATTTATGGAGACGCGATTCTCGGTGCTCAGTTACCGGACAAGTATGACTACATAATTCACGCTGCAGGCATTGCTTCTCCGCAGCATTACCGTGCCAACCCACTAGCAACTATTGACGTCGCAGTAAATGTGACTAGAGAGCTATTGGAAAAGGCAAAAAAAGACAATGCCAGAATGTTGTTCTTTTCATCTTCTGAGATTTATGGCGATCCGTTTCCAGAGTTTGTGCCCACTGCAGAGGATTACAGGGGCAATGTGAGCACGAGGGGTCCACGAGCGTGCTACGACGAATCTAAGAGAATGGGCGAGTCTCTTTGCTGGGTCTACGAGAATTATTTTAATGTCCATGTTTCAGTTGTTAGGCCATTCAATGTGTATGGACCTGGAATGATGCCAAAGGATTACCGAGTCCTTCCAAATTTCGCTGCATCTATCGCAAGGAACGAAGAGCTAAGTATTTACGGTGACGGCCGCCAAACAAGAACTTTTTGTTACATAACAGATGCGATTATCGGATTCTTAAAAGTGCTGGTGGATAGTGAAACACCAAATGTATTTAACGTCGGAAACCCATCGCCCGAGGTGAGCATGAACGAACTGGCCAAGATCGTCTTGGCGATTTCTGGGAGAAAAGTAAATGCCAAATTATCTGATTACCCGGAAACCTATCCCGAAGATGAACCCAACCGAAGATGCCCCGATATATCTAGAATTAAAAAAAACCTGAATTTTTCGCCACAAGTGTCATTAGAGACAGGGCTAAGTCGTTTTCTTACTTGGACCCTAGAGAATTACACGGCCGATATCCTTTAAATGAACCTTCTAATTATCGGACAAGGGGAGTGGGCTTCAAAGATACAGTCGGTTGTAAAAAATTCATCATCTGGAATTCACGCCACCTCGATTTCGGCCAGAGTTGCACTAACGGACCCTTCCCAAATGGTCGACGCGACGAAAAACAATGATGTTATTTGGATCTGTACTAAACCCGATTGGCAGCTGGAGTTACTACCAAAACTAAGCGAATATAAAGGGAAACTAATTTTGGAGAAACCTTATATCCTTGATGGATCTTCCATGGATCGGTTTACCGAATTTATGAGATGTTACAAAGGAGAGCTGCAACTATCTGAGCCTTGGACTTTTTCAAATATTTGGAGTGCAGCAAAAAAAGAAATTAGAGTAACTTCAAATATTGAGATGATTGTTGAGAGGGGGGGTCGTACTGGGCACAATTTTATGTCTCCGGTTATGGATTGGCTCCCCCACGATATCAATCTGCTTTTTGATCTTTATGGTACCAAGTTGCTGAAATCTAGAGTTTCAAATATTCACTGGACAAAGAATCGAAGCGAACTTGAGTTTCAAATTTCAATGGGGACTGAATGTTTATTTCTCTTTAAAGTAGGAAACTTCGAAGGAGAAAGAGTTGCATTTTGGAAATCAAAAGCCCTAAGAGTCAATTTCCTGACTTCATCCCTTACTACGGGTTTGGGTCAAGTGCATGTAAGCCAGGAAATGAACCCATTTATCCTTCAAATAAATTCAAATGTGGCTAGTTCCGCGAGCAAAACACGAGATCAATTAGAAGTACAGAATTACTTCTTCTACAAATTGTTGAAATGAACTAATCTAGTTAGTCGAATAACTCACCAAATGCTTGAATATCTTTTTAACCTTTCGTCTCAGAGGGGCTGAGGATATGCTTAGACCATGACTCAAGAGACATGGTTACTTACGGGAGGCGCTGGATACATCGGCGCACATATCGCTGATGAATTCATCTGCAACGGCAAAAATGTCGTCATCTATGACTCGCTCTACCAGGGCCTTGAATCTCGCATTGTCTACTTACGCGCAAAGCACAATGTCGAGATTCCACTGATTAAATCCGATATTCGAGAGTATAATGAGATAGAAAACTTATTACGTACCCACAAAATCGATGGTATTGTCCACACCGCAGCACTCAAGGCAGTTGGTGAATCTATGGATAAACCAGATGAGTACTTCGAAGTAAACCTCGATGCCACCGTAGAACTTCTTGAAATTGCAAAGCGCAATGGAGTAAAGAAATTTATCTTCTCTTCTACTGCTGCTGTTTACGGCAGCCCAGATTCAATGGACCCATGTAAAGAGACTGGCGACAAGAAACCAATCTCTCCTTATGGTGACTCCAAGTACCAAGCGGAATCTAAGGTCACCGACTTCATCAACATTAATGGAAACCAAGGAACATCACTACGTTTCTTCAACGTCGTAGGAGCAGCAGCCCCTGAACTTCTTGATAACTCAGTTGAAAACCTTATCCCTATCGTTCTGGGCAAACTAAACAGGGGTGAAGCACCAATAATTTTTGGAACTGATTACCCAACACCCGATGGCACATGTATTCGCGACTACGTCGATGTCCGCGATATCGCCCGCGCACATTTAGCTGCAGCAAACGCCACGATCAAACTTCCACCTGCAATGAACATCGGCACCGGCCGTGGTGCTTCCGTTCGCGAGGTCATTAAACTTATATTGGAAGCCACCTACAAAACCGACACCAAGATCAAAGAAGTTAAGCGTCGCGCTGGCGACCCAGCCTCCTTATGTGCGGAAATCAACCTTGCCAAGTCAGCGCTGGGTTTTACGTCACGGTACTCTCTTGAGGAGAGCATTCGCAGTATCACGAAACAACAACCCTAATTAATTCTTAGGCCCCAGAATATGGATGTATGATTCCAAATAGGCAGATTGGACAAAGGTCGCAAATTGAGAGTCTTTTTAAGAATCCTCCGGTACGCCTATAGGAAATTTGGATTTTCTGTAATTTCCCCAGAGAAATATAGAATTGTGTTGAACCCTGGCCCTCTCGATCTCTTGGACCAATTTAGAATAGAATGCAACTCTGTGTTACATATTGGTGGTCACTTTGCAGAAGAAGCGGAGATGTATTCGAGGGAGGATATTTCAAAAGTTGTTTTCATAGAAGGCGACCCAGAAACTTTTGCAACGATGATGAATCGGCTTGCAAATTTTCCAGGCCAGGATGGGATTTGTGCACTTCTGTCTGATAGTGATGGCCCTACCAACTTCTATGTTGCTTCGAATGAGGGAGCTAGCTCGAGTATTCTAAAACCTGGAAGGCACTTGAAACGTAAACCACAAATAGCTTTCGAAGAAGTGCGTCAACTGCAGTCGTGCACTCTTGATTCTTTAAGCCTGGGGAAATTCGACCTTATTGTCATAGATGTCCAGGGCGCGGAATCTAGAGTTATTGCCGGAGGACTAGAAACGATAAGTAAAGCCAAGGCGCTTTGGGTCGAAGTAAATGTTGGGTCAATGTACGAGGGCGATTCCAGTTCAAGCGAGATAGTAAATGTTCTACGGGAACATTTTGTCCCCGTGTATATGAACATGGGGGTTCATTACTGGGGCGATGCCTTTTTTGTCAACAAAAACCAAATCGTTTATTGAGTGCTTGAATAAGTTGCAACTACTTATGCTTTCAGCTGCTGAGCACAAGGGAAGTAATCTTTGGCAAGAAAAGAATGTCGTACCAAATGGGTTAAAACCAAGCCAGGAAGTCCCTTGAGCCCTTTTATGCGAATCAGCTGAGCCCGATAGACTCACTCCATGCCTGCAAGCCTGCCAACCCCCGCTGCTCCAGCACCGGATGCGCGCCGCAGCGTCTTAGCAATCCCAGCCTTTCGCAAGCTCTGGAACTCGATGCTCTTTTCATCTCTTGGTGATTGGCTTGGTCTTCTTGCAACTACGGCGCTCGCACAACAGCTCTCTGGCGGCTCATACGCAACAGCAAATTTTGCAATCGCAGGCGTCTTTATCGCTCGCTTACTTCCTGCTGTATTTCTCGGTCCCATCGCCGGAGTAATCGCCGACCGCTTCGACCGCCGCCGCCTCATGGTCTCTGTCGATGTCATGCGCGCAGCTCTCTACATCTCTATTCCAATCGTGCACACGTACTTTTGGCTCTACACCGCAATGATTCTCGTCGAATGCCTGACTCTCTTCTGGTCACCTGCAAAAGAAGCATCAGTCCCCAACCTTGTTCCCCGCGACAAACTCGAGAACGCAAATCAGGTCTCACTACTGGCTGCATACGGGACTGCGCCTATTGCTGCAATTCTTTTCTCACTCCTCACGCTTCTATCTGGTGCGCTCGCTGCAATAAGCCCTCTGCTTCCCACCAACTCAATTGATATTGCGCTTTATGTCAACGCACTCTCATTCTTGTTCGCTGCTTGGACAATTCGCAGTCTCAAAGAGATTCCAAAGGGATCAGCATCTAAATCAAATAAAGACGAGAACGTCGGACAATCACTGATTCAAGGATGGAAAGCCGTTTCTGAATCCAAGACCATCCGCGGCCTTATCATTGGAATGGTCGGGGCATTCTCAGCAGCAGGAGCAGTTATCGGCCTTGCCCGCACATTTGTGGGCGATCTCGGTGGTGGGGATGCCGCATACGGGGTTCTCTTCGGTTCTGTCTTTACCGGTCTTGCAATTGGAATCGCATTTGGTCCGAAGGTGTTTGCACAGTTCTCGCGCCGCCGTTTATTCGGTGCTGCACTCACAACATCAGGTGCATTCCTTGTTCTCTTAGCCCTGATTTCAAACTTAGTTCTCTCCGTCTTTATTGTTGCAATCCTCGGAGCCTTCAGCGGAATTGCCTGGGTTACCGGCTTCACCATGCTCGGCATGGAAGTCGGCGATGATGTTCGCGGCCGCACCTTCGCCTTCGTACAGTCATTGATTCGCATTACTTTGGTGGCAGTTCTCGCCATCGCCCCAATCATAGCCGCCACAATCGGTGAGCACCGCTACGAATTCCAGACAATTGTCCTCAACTACAACGGCGCGCAGGTCACCATGCTCTTCGCAGGAATCATTGCCGCTCTTATCGGCTCTGTTTCTTATCACCAGATGAAAGATCGCCCAACGGTCTCTCTCTGGTCAGACATCCTCGCAGCCCTTCAAGGCGAACTCGGTGCAATTACCGGCGCGCAATCAAAGGGAATCTTCATCGCATTCGAAGGTGGCGAAGGCACTGGAAAATCGACACAGGCACAACTTCTTTCAAAGTGGCTTCAACAAGAAGGTGAAACCGTTGTTCTCTCTCGCGAACCTGGTGGAACGGATCTTGGAAAAGATCTACGCAAGATTCTTCTAGGGCATGAAACAGGAATTATTAGCCCTCGCGCAGAGGCTCTTCTTTATGCTGCAGATCGCGCGCACCATGTCTTTTCTGTAATCCGTCCAAGTCTTGAACGTGGCGATGTTGTCATCACTGATCGTTACATCGATTCATCTGTTGCATACCAAGGTGCAGGCCGTGTGCTTAGCTCATCAGAAGTGGCTCGCATCTCTCGTTGGGCCTCCGAAAATTTGTATCCAACCCTCACAATCCTTATCGATGTCCCTGCTGAAATCGGGCTTGGTCGCCTTCAGTCACGCGATCGTCTTGAAGCAGAACCTACTGAATTCCACGAACGTGTTCGCCAAGAGTACTTACAAATCGCAATAATGGAGCCAGAACGCTACTTCGTTGTCGATGGCACACAGACAGTCGAAGAGACTCACACTCAAATAATCTCTCGTGTCGCCGAACTTCCTGCGCTCAAGCGCAATTCGGAAGAACCTAAAAAGAAAAAATTTGGAAATTAAATGTCTTCAGTCAAGCGTATTGTAATCACCGGCGCCGCGGGACAAGACGGCTTAATCCTTGGGCTCAAATTGGTAGCCACTGGACATCAGGTTGTAGGGATCGTTAGAAGTTCAGACCAACAGGCTCTCTTGGAAAGTTATAACCCAAAAGTTAAAGCGGAAATCTTGGATTCATCTACCATAACGTGCGTGCGGGATTTCTTGGAGAAATGTCAGCCGCACCAGATTTATCATCTGAGTGCAAAGAGCTCAGTCGCTAATTCTTGGAATGATTCACAAAATACTCTTCAAACCAATGTTTTCCACACTCTTAATTGGCTTAATGCACTTAATGAACTCAAGATGCATTCCACGCGTTTTTATCATGCGTCAAGTAGCGAAATGTTTGGACTCCCAATGAGCCACCCCCAAACGGAACAGACTTTGCTCCATCCAAGATCCCCTTACGGAGTTAGCAAGGTAGCCGCACACCATCTTGTAATTAATTTTCGAGAGTCATTTGGACAATTTGCATCAACTGGAATTCTCTTCAACCACGAGTCACCTCTCAGGGATACCAAATTTGTAACAAGAAAAATCTCGCGCCGTATTGCGGAAATTGCTCGAGGTAAAGCCGACTCCTTGACACTAGGAAATATTGACGTTTCTCGCGACTGGGGCTGGGCTCCAGACTACGTAGACGGCATGATTTCAATTCTTGAACATGAATCCCCAGATGATTTCATTTTGGCGACTGGAAAATCTCATACTTTACGAGAATTTGTCTCTACAGCATTCCAGGTAATCGGAATTGAGAACTGGGAAGAATTCCTAACCATAGATTCTGCTCTTGTGCGCCCCGCAGATGTTATCTCCCTAGTTGGAGACTCAAGCAAAGCTCGGGAAATTCTAAAATGGTCTCCTACGGTTTCTTTCGAGTCAATGGTTAAACGAATGGTTGATTTCGATTTAGAGTTAATCGAAGATGGGGACATAAACCGAATTTGGAGACCAGAGTAATGAGCTCCGTTTTTGATAATCTTGTCGGACAAGAGCACATTTCTGAGATCCTTCGAGGAGCTGTCGCGGCCTCACGCATGGCCGAAGAATCACAAGAAATGACCCACGCCTGGCTTTTTACCGGCCCTCCAGGGTCAGGCCGTTCATTAGCGGCAGTTGCTTTCGCTCAGTCACTAATCTGCCCTGATAACGGCTGTGGCACCTGCAACGACTGCAATTCAGCAAAAACGCACGGCCACCCTGATGTAGAAATCATTCAGACTGAAGGTCTTTCAATAAAAGTAGAAGAAGTGCGCGAACTACTAACCCGAGTTGCTTGGGCACCATCGATGGGAGGATGGCGTGTGGTTGTTATAGAAGATGCAGATCGACTTACAGAATCAGCGGCTAACGCACTTCTCAAAGCAATTGAAGAGCCAGGCACACGCACTGTCTGGCTCCTTTGTGCACCCACACTTCACGATGTATTACCAACGATTCGTTCACGTTGTCGCCAACTACAACTTCACACACCAAGTCTTAAAGCTGTCACAAATGTCCTTATTAATCGAGATAAAATTGCACCGAGCATGGCAGATTTTGCAGCTCATGTAAGCCAAGGCCATATTGGGCGCGCAAGATACTTAGCAACCAATGAATCAGTTCGAAGTAACCGGAAAACCATCATGCAACTACCACTTCAACTAGGCTCACTCGCTTCAGCATTCCAAGCAGCTCAAACTCTATTAGATCTTGCAACTACCATGGCTAGCGCTTTATCTAGAGAATGTGATGAGAAAGAAGTTGAAAAACTTCAAGAAGCCTACAGAAAAGGTGCAACAGGCCGCGGCATAGCAACCGGTGGTGCTAAAGCGGTGAAGGAACTCGAGAAAGAACAGAGATTACGTTTAACTCGTATGGTCCGCGACTCTATCGATGGCGCACTCCTTGATCTCGCCACTTTCTATCGGGACGTAATGATGGTGCAGTCAGGCAATGCTGATTCAATTATCAACACCGATAGTCGCGAAATAATAGAGAGCTATGCATTGAATTCAACATCACACTCAACCATCTACAAACTGAATGCCATCATGGAAGCGCGTGCAAACCTCTCACGAAATTCAGCACCGCTCATCATATGCGAATCGCTCACCTGCAAGCTGGCTAAGCCATAGAATTCGTGTCTATTCAATTTTACTGAGTGAAAGTACGCCCGAAAAAAGGAGAAATTCAAGTGGCAAAAACATATTTTAAGGAAAGGGTCATACATTCAGTTGAATGGCTACGCACTATACATTTCATCCTCCAGAATCGAGGTAGAGAAACGTATGGGGCTCAAGAGTTGAAGGATATAATTAGAAAATATGTCATGAATTATTCAGCCGGTCCAGAGGAACAAGAAAAAGCTGAAAAATCCTTACAAGAAATTGAGAAATACTTGCAATTGACAAAAGTAAAGAATTTGAAAAGGTTTGGAGCCACGAACGACGGTGGGTATATCGGCATCGAAACCAACGAGACTCCAATACTCTTGTCCGGCGGAGGCGGAAAGAATATTGATTTTGAAATTGAACTGGCACAAAAGGGAGTCAAAGTTCATTTGTATGATCCAACAATTATAAGATTGCCCAAAAAACATGCAAACATTTTCCATATTCGTAAAGCGCTTTCGGTGCCAGGGAATAGAAATTTTAAGAGTTATTCAACTTTGTCCCAAGCCATCTCTTTCTTAAATTCAGATGCGAGCAGGCCACTCTGGCTAAAAATAGATATTGAAGGAAGCGAAATTGAATTACTTTCACATGACTTAAATTCACTGCCAAAATTTCAACAAATATTTGTGGAGTTTCACGATACTTACCAAATTATAGATCCAGTTTATAGAGATAGATTGATAAGTATATTAAGAAAGTTTAACGAAAATTTCAATTTAATTTCTATGGTTTCCAACAACTGGAAAGGAATGACCAATTATGGGTGTTCATTCCTTCCAGAAACCTTTGAAGCCACATTCATTTCAAAGCAAACTCAGGTTCAGCATTGTGAAGAATCTGAATATAAAAGACTGAGGAGTGCAAATAATCCAAAGCGGCCTTCAATTCCGGACAACCCTTTCCGAGTTTCAAACTTTGGGAACCCTTAATTTGGTAGTTTTTATGCTATAACTAAGTACCCCCAAATTAGTAATAAGCGATGGAGCGACAATGAAAGTTGTACTAGATGCTTCATTTCAAAATTGGATTCTAGGGGCGATGGTCAGAGAGTCTAGTAATTTCACAGAACGATTAGTAGAAATAGATTTTGTAAAAACTTCTAGGGCAAAATATCCTATAAGTTTCTTGTACAGGCGATATGCAAGACGACTCAATCTCATTGAGGACGATCTAATTGTCAATCATAAACTGCTTTACTTCCTAATTGTATCTAGGCTTATCAACCAGGAGATGCTACCACTCGTACGATGTTTGTATACACATGAATCGAAAGACTATTTGGGTTCAACTCAACTGATAAGTTTCTTAAAGCAACTTAAGCAAGTGCTTGTGATGAATAAATCGGATGCAAAGTTCCTTGCAAACCTCGGGGTAGATCCAAAAAGAATTCAAATAACTTATGGAGCAATTGACAGAGATATATTTTTCCCTCTTGAGAGATATTCGCCTAATCGAAATGTTCTAATTACCGGAGATGCCACAGGAAGAAAAAATCCAGAAAAAATCATTGAAACAATTAATGCAAACCCACATATTTTTTTTGACATTTGCGGGAGGTACTGGGATGGTCAGGCATTGCAGAATAGAATATTGCGTACTAATTTTAAAATCCATGAGTTTGACATTGAAAAGACAGCTAAGTTGATGAGGGAATCCTCGGCCTTTCTTACCTTGTCCCATATGGAAGGAGGGCCATTTCCAGTTTTGGAGGCTTTATCTTCGGGTACACCAGTCGTTTCAACTCCAGTCGGGTGGGTTCCGGAAATTGTGAATGCCAATAATGGAGTTGTTGTGTCTCAGAATTCTAGTATTAAAGACATTTCGGCTGCGCTCGAGAAATGTTTAAAGTTAAAAGCAGATACGTGGAGTCTGGATCTCTTAGATGGAAAATTTACATGGGGGGAGTTGGCGCTTAAGTTGTACGAGCCTGGCTACTCAACCGGCAAGGACTTCAATTGAATTTTCTTCAGACTTTAAAATTGGAATGTTGTAGGGGGTCATGAACAACGCTAGTTGATGCTATCTCTAACTTCTACTTATGAGACAGCACCTGGTATGTAGCGGAAGAATGCCTAAACCATCACTTGAGGGTGGTCATCAGCACCCTTTGCAATAAGGCAGAATTCCACCATGCGTCTAGACCATGTTTCTTACGTGACTTCCCATGATCAGCTTGCTGACACAGTGCAGCGATTGGGTTCGCGCCTCGGCAGCACCTTCGTAGATGGTGGTATCCACCCACGATTCGGAACACGTAACTTCACTGCATCATTGAAGAACGGTCAGTACGTCGAAGTTGTCTGTCCACTTGATCACCCAGCAACTGAACAAACGCCTTGGGGCAAAGCAGTTTCAAAGAAAGCCAATGAAGGCGGTGGCTGGCTCACATGGGTTTTCAGTACAAAAGACATCGCGCCGATTGAAGAGAAGTTCGGTCGCGAGGCTATAGAGGGCCATAGAGCTCGTCCAAATGGTTCGGATTTAAAGTGGAAGCAAATTGGAGTGAAGGAAATTGTTGATACTCGCGAATTTCCATTCTTTATTCAATGGCTATCAGTAGATCACCCATCACAGGATGGAACTCCATTGGCTGAAATTGAAAAGATTATAATTGCAGGTAAAGATCAACTTGCAGACTCTTGGTTTAAAGACGACATTCTTGATTCACTAGGAGATATAATTCTCGAGTGGGTTGAACCCGCTTCAAATGATGATCAGTCTGGAATAGTGGAAGTTCACCTGTCAACACCCAGTGGAATTGTAATTTTGGATTAACCTTTAAGGTTTCGAAACCCTAATTTTAGGGCCCAGACCCCTTGCCTAGGGTTTATAACTAGAAGTAATACAAAATAGCAAAGTGTTAACGAATTTCTTCTGCTTAAATGGCACTTTCTAATCTTCCATAACAATTTCTCACAGTAAATTCTGTACTTCAACTTCGTCCTGATAGACAAAACGCTTCCGTATGCTTGGGGAGATTCATATCGATCATGAATTTCAGCAAGTCCCTTTTTCCTCAACTTCGCAGAATGCATAGCCGCAAAACTAGCTGTCAAATTACGATAACGGCTGGTACTAGTAACTTGTGACTCATGAAGCCTGTAATCAGTTAGGTTTTCAACTAGATTACTCAAATTATAAAACTCAGAGAGCCTTAACCAGAGGTCAAAATCTTCAGCTGTGTCATAAAAATCTCTATACCCACCGATCATATTAACTGCAGAACGCTTAATCATTGCGGAAGGATGGGCCAGGGGAGTCTTGTATAGCAATGCCCTTCGAACCTTCTGTGGGTTTGATTCATAAACTTGGTGGCCAATTACCTTTCCCGAACTGTCTATTAGTCTGATGGAAGAACCGATCGCGCAGACCTCAGGATTATTCTCCAAGAAATCAAATTGAATCTGGATTCTATTCCTATTCATCAAATCATCATGGTCAAGAATTGCCACATAAAGACCTGATGAGCAATCAAGCATGAGGTTTAGAGGATAGGCGTAGCCAGCCCGATCACACTCATGTAAGCAAATTGATTCTCGACGATGTAATTCTTCCAAGCTCTTGCGTAAATGTATTGGCTCTCTAAAGGTAGATACATGGATCTTTAGCTCGCCCGTGAAAACTTGTTTCTGAACAGAATCTATAGCCTGGAGAAGGAATTGAGAGTCTCCATGTGAACGAATAAGGACATCCACATCAATCTTCAAACTAGCCTCCAGGGAGTAAAAAAACTCGACTAAGATAGTATAGGTGTTCACTAGGAAATTTACGTGAAAGGAAAACCAGATTAGGAAAGTCACACTCAAGTTACAAGGAGGAGTTGGTAATCAATTATTCCAGCTCGCTGCAGGCCTCTATCATGCCAACTTATTTTCTAAAGAGTTAGCCATAGATTTGAGCTTAATTTCTAATTTGCGCCATAAGGGAAGCACAATTAAAGGAATAAATCTTTTCTGGAATAAAGATAAGAGCTTAAACATCTCTTTAGGTGCTGAGCCCCAAGGAAGTGGGCTAGCACCTTTGTGTTCAACCCTGGTTCAAATTGAAAGTCGAGTACTACAAGTACTTCGTCGATCTATTGTTCAAACTTCTGAGGTCGGATTTGATTTCCGTTTGGAAAAGTTACGAAATTTAACAAGTATGCAAGGCTATTTCCAGAGCTACTACTATTTTGATCAACTAGTCTCCTCAAGGGACCTCAACCGAAGTGATTTTTTGTCTCAGAAACTCTCTAAACAATCTTTACATATTGCTGAATATATAGATCAGAATAATCCCGTAATCTTACACGTGCGCGCTGGAGACTACCTAACTTTGAGCGATAGCATTGGGGTGCTGTCTCAAGAATATTTTGCTAATGTCATAAAGTTTTTTCCTTGGATCAGAGACCGAAAGATTCTTCTTATGACCGATGATCCTTTCTATGCTAAATCTGTTCTTGATGGCCTAACCATTGGATACAAATTCTTTGAAGAATCACTTCATATTCATCCTATGGAGTTGATTTCTGTTATGTCAGGTGCACATGACTTTGTTATTTCAAATTCGACCTTTTCCTGGTGGGCAGCGAAACTCTCTAAACAACAAGGCCAGATTATTGCCCCGGTGCAATGGTTCAAATCCCGGAATCAACCTTCGAAATTAATTCCTCCTCATTGGAGTCGAATTCAAAGTAGTTTCTTGGTGAGTCGAAATAGAGCAGAGGGCGCCGAGTCGCTCAGACTCCACTAGCCCGTTGTGAGTGAGGTAAGGAAAAACCCAAACTTGAATCAAAATGTAGACTATTTTTTCTGAAGCAAAAATACACGCACGAGACATAGCGCTGAAACTATATGAATATCTCGATTTGGTAGGCAACCCCCTATTCAATTTAATGATCAATTTCTATTTAAGAAAATTTCAGATCTGTCTAGGTATAGAAAAGGGAATCTAAAAAACTATTGTTTATACAAATGACTGTTCTTTTTGTGGTCCTAGATTGAAGTCTATTTTCGGCCTATTTCGCACCACGCCCATTGGGGATTGAACAGACAAATAACAAAAAAGAGTGGAAATAGGCTGAATAAAATGTCTAAAACTATCAAAGCTTCACAACAGACTATTCATCAGGGATTTAGTTACACTTCTACCATGTGTGGGATTATTGGCAGTATCGGTGTTAAACCAAATCAATCTTGGGTTGATACGTCCGATCAGTTCTTGCGTCACCGCGGGCCAGACAGTTTTATCTCAAGGTCAGTAGGTAATCAACTGATTCTTGGTGCTGCCAGGCTAGCAATGACGGACCCTCATCCGAGAAGTGATCAGCCAATGGTGGATCGCAGGTCGGGCAATGTAATTGTTTTTAACGGTGAGATTTATAACTATCGAGAGCTAAGGCACGAGCTTTCTTCAAACGGATATTCGTTTAATACTAAATCAGATACTGAGGTATTGCTAGCCGGCCTAACGGTTCACGGCCGAGATTTCTTAACAAGGCTAAATGGTATGTTTGCATTCTGTTTTTACGACGCAAAGAAAAAAACAGTAATGCTCTCAAGGGACTCGTTAGGTAAAAAACCACTCTATTTCACTATTGATAATGGGACACTCAATTTCTGTTCAAGCCAGCTCGCATTGCGGTCTATCCAAACAAATTCAACCCGAGATGAAAATGGGATTGAGAACTTTTTGCTACTCGGTTACTATATAGACCCCTCGACGCCAAATGCTCTCATTCAATCAGTCAACCCAGGGGAAATATTAGAGGCTTGCATTACAACCCCAACTGAGTTGATTCGAACCAAAATTGGCCCCTTTCATCCAGATAGAAAGCCAGATAATTTACGTGATTGCTTAACTTCAGCAATCCAACAAAGAATTGATGACCACGACCATGTTGCTGTTTCATTATCTGGTGGACTCGATTCAACACTTGTTGCGTTAATTCTAAGTGAAATCAAACCAAACTGTACGGCTTTCTCTGCATCTTGGCCCGATTCAGATAAATCACGATACAACCATGACTCAGAAGTCGCTTTTAATACTGCTAAACACCTTGGTATTGAATTTAAAAAAGTAAACATATTTGAAAGTAGCGAGCTTGAAAGAATGCTAAATCTCTATCTTGAAGTCATGGAAGAACCAAACAATAATTCCACGGGACTTTCTATGTTGAATTTGTATGAATCGATGTCCCAATCAGGATTTAGATTAGCTTTAACTGGTGATGGCGCTGATGAAATATTTGGAGGTTACTCCCGTTATTTACTGTCAGAGAAAATTCCCAATTTGCTCAACCTAAAGTCCCCAAGATTTCAGCGGCTTGTATTGAACCAAAAGAATGAGAAATTTGGCAATCTTTTTGGAAGTCAGCTCGACCCTCATGAAATCTCGAAGTACCTAAAGTGGCATTTGATATTTACCCCGGAAGAGATCTCTCTTTTGAATCCCAAGCTGTCCGCAAAATATGTAATGAATCGATTCTTGAGAGACCTTTCCAGTAAGATTGTGCTAGATTCTGATTCGACTCGAGAAAATTTCATGCAGTTCGACTCACAATTATGGCTGAGTATGGAATCAAACAGAAGGTTGGATCGAGTTTCCATGAGTTATTCTCTAGAAGCTAGAAGTCCTTTTGAAGATGAAGTAGTTAGAAGCTATGCAAGAGAAGTGATTCAAAATGAACAAAGCAGATTCTCCAAGCGGGAAATATTTTTAGAAGCTTTTCCTGAGTTAATCAATTTTAGAGTCCAGCAAGAAAAAGTTGGCTTTATAAGTCCGATTGGACACTGGCTCAGAAACAATAGGAAATTAGTGAGCGAATCCCTAAATTTTCTGGCTTCCAATCTTGGGTTCAACCGAGCACTTCTTAACGAACTTAATGGCGCCCCAGATCGAGGGAATTTTAAAGAGTTAACGAAATTATGGACCCTAGTAGTGCTCGCGCAGTGGAATATGAATCATGCCAATTAATCGAAGTGTTCTGTTTGTATTCAATTTAGAGTTAAACCTCGACAGCGAAGTGCTAGCGGTAGCACATGACTGGGTCGAAGAGTTCGCCACTATTGCATCCAAGGTCTACGTATTCTCAACACATTTAGGTTCAACTTCTCTACCCGAAAACGTGAAAGTTGTTGAAATTGGTGGTGGTAGTCTTCTAAAGAAAGCAATCGGATTATTAAGGTTATTTCAGCAAATTCCGCTGATCTATGAACTGCGAAGAAATCTCGTGGTATTTCACCACATGTCCCCAAGAACTGCATTAATTCTTGGGCCCATTTTTCGATTCCTCGGAATACCCCAGGGCCTTTGGTATTCACACTCGCACAAGTCTCTAGAACTTGTAATTTCATCAAGAATTGTAAATAAATTATTTTCGTCGACCCAGCAAGCAATCCCCTTGGAATCTAAAAAGTCAAAATTTGTGGGACATGGAATTCCTATCGAGAAATTCATAAAATGGAGGGATTCGGATGATGAGAGACCCCTTCAAATGATATCGGTAGGGCGTCTCGCGTCCATCAAGAAGTTTGAGCAGGGAATATCACTGGCGAGTAAATTACCTGGTGGCAAAAACAGCTTCATGATTATTGGCCCGGGTGATGAAGATAGTGAGTACGCAGTGGCACTAAGAGAATTAGCAGCCATGCTCGGAGTGGATTTATTTCTTTCTGGTCCTAGAAATTACCGGGAAATCCCGGATTTAATGGCTGACACAAAATATTTTTTTAGTGGCACCCCTATGTCAGTTGATAAAGCAGTTATAGAAGCTGCTTTATCGGGTGCGTTTATTTTATCGGAGAATAAGAATGCGATGCACTTGGCAGGCATGCAATCGCTCATAAATTCCTGGGGCTGCGATTATGATCTGAGTTTGGAAGAAATTGTTGGCGTAATTGAAGGTTTCACAGCTGGTGAGTTGCAAGATGCTCGACGAAGAGTTTCGCTTGAGGCCGAACGGTTGAGTAATTTGAATAATACATGCAGAGAAATTCTTAGCTGCCTACAAGAGAGTTAAGAAATGAAAATCATTTTTGTAATTTCTTCTCGGATGCCAACTGAGAAAGCTTATGGCGTAACACTGACCAATACGGCCGAAGTGCTTGTCCAGCAAGGTATAGATAACCAAATCTGGTCGATTTCTGAATCTCTACAGGCCTCTCAGCCCCTCAGACCATTCGAGTTCTCGCCAAACTACATCTCAAGACTCAGAAAGTGTTTTGGTTCAAGATTTCAGCCACTTCGAACAATCGCGTACTTTGTAAATACAATGAGAGTCTCAATTGGGTCGGCAAAAAGACTTGCAGTAGAAGAACCAAGTTTGATAGTTTTTAGAGAGCCAATTCTCCTAATGCTGGTTCAGGGATTAACTTCCCCAAAGCGACATTTCTATTTGTTAGAACTTCACCATATGCCCAATCGCGGCATCATTTTTCTTATCAACATTTGGCGAAAATTTCGATTCTTTGAGATTGCAACAATTTCGCACTCATTACACGCCACGGCAAGTAGTTATTTCTTTCCTGGTCCAATTTTTATATTGCCAATGGCAGCCTCTTCGCATTTCCGTACATATGAGTTGGTGCCACATGAAGGGGAGTCATTTGTTTATTACGGCAAGCTAATGAGTAGTGGACACAACAATGGAATATTGGAAACACTGAAAACCATCAAGGGTTCTCAGACTCTAAATCCTCCGCTTAAATTCACTTTAATCGGTTTTAGTGAAGAAGAAAAGGACCTGATTGAGAAAGAACTGGGCGCTACTTCGGGCAAAGGATTAGATTTGTTAATCGAACCCCATGTTGATAATCAGAAACTTCCACTAATACTTAGCCAGTACACCGCGAGCATAATTCCTTACCCAAATACACGTTACAACAACGAGAGGTTTCCTCTAAAACTAGTCGAGCTTGCAGCTCTTGGAATCCCTTTGATTGTGAGCGACATACCAGGACTAAGGAGTTTACTGCCGGAAGACTGTGCAATCTGGTTTGAGTTTAATGATGCGGCTAGCTTAATCCGAGCTATCAATATTTTGATCAGTGAACCTCGGGCTACTAGAAATGAGAGAATACAGAGACTTCGGGAGTGGGCTCACTCCTTTTCTTATGAAAATCGAGCATCCTTGCTCCACAATTATATAGAATTATTGGAGGAGTCTGGTGAATAAAGAGTCGTTTGTTAGTGAAATGCGAGTCGCGCTCTCAATTCTTTCTCGGAAGGATAGATCTAAGTTAGCTATCGTCGTAATGGTGCAATTATTCTTAGGTCTCTTCGACTTAATAGGAATTGCTCTATTTGGAGTTCTGGGTGCATTGGCGGTGTCTGGTGTTGAGTCAAGTGCGGTTGGCGATCGCGTTGGAAAAGTTCTTACTTTTATAAACATTCAAGAGACTTCAATTCAACAACAAGTGATGATTATTGGTTTCCTTGCATGTGCTTTTCTAATATTAAAAACTCTACTTTCTATGTTTTTGATGAAAAGAATTTATCTGTTCATGAATGGGAAGTCAGCTGAAATCTCTATCAAGCTGACAGCGCAATTGCTTGGGAAAAACATTCTTGAAATTCAATCAAGTACGACGCAGGAGAATATCTTCCGTCTAACTTATGGAGTCAATGCAGTTGCTGTGGGCGTAGTGGGGGCATCTGTGGCTTTGGTTGCTGATGTGCTTCTGTCTCTGATCTTGTTTAGCGGGCTAATGGTATTCAACGCATGGTTGACAGTATCAACAATTATATTTTTTGGATTAGTTGCTGCGATTTTGTATTTCATGATGGCTATCAGAGCTAGAAGTTTGGGTTCGAAGACCACAACCTTGGCGATACAGAGTAATTCATTGCTAGAGCAATCGATGACAATGTACAAAGAATTACTTGTTTCGAACCGGCTCAATGAATTCATCTCTCGAATAGGTAAAAGTCGACATCAACTCGCAAGAGCTACCGCAGATTTAAATTTCATGTCGAATATCAGCAAGTATGTAATTGAAATCAGTATTGTAATCGGATTTTTGTCGTTATCCGCAATCCAATTTATGACTCAAGACGCGAAGCACGCAGTTGCTACCCTCTCCGTATTCTTCGCAGCAAGCACTCGAATTGCCCCTTCGGTTTTGCGAATGCAACAAGGAGTAGTGGGGATTAAGTCACAGCTAGCGGCAGGTGCGTCTACAATCGAACTCATTCGAAATTTTAATGCGACCCCCGTTTCAAAATCAGGTCTGCGTGACAGCTACAAGACTTCAGGACTTGTAGAGGAGATAATTCAATCCGATTTTGTGCCCCGACTATCTGTACGAAATTTGACATTTTTTTACCCAGAAAGCGAGAAAGCCGCACTATCTGCTGTGAGTATTGACGTGGAACCTGGTCAAGTCATTGCAATTACTGGACCATCAGGTGGTGGAAAATCCACACTCATCGATGCAATTCTCGGGGTCCTGGATATTTCCGATGGCCACGTCGAAATTTCAGGGAAAACAGCCCGGGAATGCTATACAGAATGGCCAGGTGCGATTTCCTATGTTTCGCAAAGCCACCCAGTTATAAATGGTACCGTGCGAGAAAATATTTGCCTTGGAATTGATCCAGACTTGTTCTCTGAAAAAAACTTATGGGAAGCGCTAGAAGTCGCTCAGCTAGATACTTATATCCGTTCTCTTCCCTCTGGCCTGGATACTCAGATTGGGGATAAGGGATCTAGGTTTAGCGGTGGTCAAAAACAAAGACTTGGAATAGCCAGAGCAGTTCTGACAAAGCCAAAACTGTTGATTCTCGATGAAGCGACTAGCGCGCTGGATAATGACACGGAGTCAGAGATATCCACAGCGATTAATTCAATGCGCGGAAGCGTCACAGTAATTATGGTGGCACATCGCCTTTCCTCGATAAGCCAAGCTGACACAATCCACTACCTGGAAGCCGGCAAAATTCTGCATTCTGGAACTTTTCAGCAACTGCAAGAGAAAATCCCAGGATTTGGCCACTTGAACTAAAGATCCTCTCGCAGTCCTAATTGTCTGTTTTGTCACCTTCCCACTACAAACTACACTGGGATTCGTAGTAGGGGATAGAGGCAGCGACGGCTGGCTCTGCAAGACAAGATCGGTTGAAAAAGGATCCAAAAAGTGGCACTTAGCGTATGGACAGTTGCTGAACTGGGGGCTTTTTACACCGAGCACCGTTCAGAGCTACTCGCGCATGCCAATCGCGTATTGAAGGATTCAGCTAAGGCTGAAGAGATCACCCAAGACTCACTGATTAAGTTCATGCTCGCTGCTCCTGAGCTTGAATCCGAAGAGCATGCTCTTTCCTATCTTCACCGCACCATTGAAAACCTCTGCATCGACTACTTCCGCATGGAAGGGCGACGTCCAAACCTTGTGGTTATCGACGATGCTCAGGCAGAAGTTGAGGCTAAGTGGCAGGTATCAGGCGATCACTCAGAAATACTTTCCCAGGCAGAAGATGCAGCGATTATCCGCCAGGCTTTGGCTCTCCTTTCCCCTGCGGAGCGCGCAGCGCTCGTTATGTGGGAGATGGAGGGGCGTTCAACAGAAGAGATTGCCGCAGAACTTGGGATTAAGGAATCTGCAGTGCGCCACACTGTTTCACGCGCTCGCACATCACTTCGCCGCGTGCTTTCAGAGCTGGTTATTGACCAAGAGCGTGGTCTTACAGCTCTCGACATGCTCTCAACCACCTATAAGAAGGCATCTGAGCTTGCTGCCAAGTCTTCAAGGGTTGCTCTCTCCTTACTATTGGTAGTCACAGCCTTCCTTGGCTTCAACTCAATGACTGGCCGTGAAGGCATCCTCCCAACAGTCTCCTCCAATGACTCTGCAGGCGTTGTTGCTGAATCTGCTCCAAGTGCGGATTCAGCAGTTCCTACCCCATCTATCTCGATGCCAGCTAAGAAGTCATCAACTATGGTCTCTGGTGTATACGTCAAGACCGGTAAGGCTGCTCAGTGGCCTGGCCTTGATGCAGAAGGCGTCCCAACAGGTTTCACCGTCACAGGTGAGAATGGTCCAGCAGGGAAGATTCGCGTAAATCGCAATGTCCCTGTCGCAACCGAGCAAGGCACAATTTTGGCCACCCAGGCCGTCACATCTGGGGGTGGACCAAACGTGATGATCGATCAGAGCATCACAGTCGATGGCAACGGCACAAAGTATGAGGTCGGTTACGTTTCCTTCGGAATAGACGGCAAT
>JACCDO010350966.1_pt1 | contig 26489 bp, 24 predicted proteins | sample 7446101 | NCBI WGS metagenome assembly JACCDO01 (sample SAMN15323440, study PRJNA562643) | freshwater metagenome | isolation source: river surface water | place: USA:Blue River Watershed | collected 2017-08-16 | reverse complement strand
TTTTTAATATTTTTTCCTCTAATAACAAAAGTTTTTCAATTAAAGTAGAAATAGATTTTTGATTAATTCCTGCATTAAAATGAATTTCATAATTAGATTCATTTACATTTATAAAATCTTCTTTTTCATTACTCATTGTTTCTTGATCTTTTTGACTCATTACTTATTTACTTAATAATTTAAATTATTAATAAGTTTTTATATAAATTTAATTTTCCATTTTTTTCAGGTATATATTATTAATTGTTCTTAATAATAATCTTAATTCACGATTACTCAATTTATCCCCTACAACATTATCTATTTCGTTAACTTCATCATCTGTTAATCTAATACTATTTTTTATTTCTAAAATCTTTAATTCATATTCATATATGATACAATTTAATTGGTTGTCATATTTTTCAATAATTTCTTGATTTAATCTTTCATTATATTCTTCCTCAGTATAATAAATATTTTCAGATTCTTCTTTATATTCAGGTTCTTTTTGATCTTCTTGATCTTCTTGATCTTCTTGATCTTCTTGATCTACTTGATCATCTTGATCATCTGTATCTTCTTGATCTACTTGATCATCTGAATCTATAATAACACTTGAATTTGATCTTACATTAGAATCAGTCATAATATGTATTTGAATGTTATCCTGTTGTAAATTAGTTTCTTTTTCATCTGAATTTGATGATAAAATATTTTCTTTAGCGTAATCACCTATTTGTATTAAATTATCAAAAATTATAAATATTATTGGAAAATCAACAATATAATTTAATATAGTGTAATCTGTTTTATCTATTCTACTCATGTATTTTAATAGATAATTAACAATTACCATCATTATGATCATTACACTATTTATTATAATTGATTTAATATATTCTTTTTTTTTTAATGTAACAAAAAATACATGTGATATTGTATTTATTACTATAGATGATCCAATTAACATTTCTGGACTAAAGTTATCAAATGTTGTGTTAATAATATTACTAATATAATAACTTAAATCTATATTCATACTCATTTTTTCCAATATTTATAGTGATATTTGTATTTATTTTAAATAAATCAATTTTTTGTCAAACGTTTAGTTGTAATTCTTCATCTGAATCAGAATTTAGTCATAAAATTTTAGTTGAATTTTTACTTAAAATTTTATCAGTAGGTGAGGATAATAAATGTTTATTTATCGTGCGAATTAATATTCTTTGTGTTCTCGAATCAAGATTTTTTGTTATATCACAAATATCTTTTACACAATCATCAGTAAGATGATTTTGCATAATTAAATCTTTTTTATAATAAATATTTATTAAGGAAAGTGCAAAGTTCCAAGTTAAATTTAATAATACCAAATAACAAAGTATATTTGTAAATTCAATAAAGTTTTTATCTTGATAAAATGAAAGCAACCCATGTATCATTATAACAAATGCTGTTGAACATAATGTTAAAAGAAAAATATATTTTTGCTGAAAATAATATGAGGTTGTTAAAATTATTGAACTTAGACTGTATATACCATATTGTAGTGTTGTCATCATCCTAATATATATATGATTCTTTTTATAAATATATCAATTTTTATTTTTCCTTATTTTTATTATGTTTTTCAAGTTCTTTTATTATTTCACCAATTGTTAATAAAGCAAAATATCCAATTGAAAAAACAATCGAGTAAATTAGAAATGAAATAATAAATATTACAATCATATATCCAAAAGCAGTTGTTTTTGTATGAAAATATTCTGTCATAGATAAAATTTTATCAATATGAGAAAAACCTAAATAATTTATAAACAATAAAGCAAAATTTATATTTATAAAATTCATAAATCTCTTTTCTTCGTGTTTTGAAGATAAACCTATTGCTTTCAATGTAAGAATTATTGTAAAAACTTGAAAAGTCATTACCGAAGCTAGTAATAATTTCATAAAACTATCAAGTAATTCTAAAAACAGATGCTCATATTTATAAATGTTTGAATATATAATATACTTTATCGCTTCTGATGACATTATTATAGGATTTAATGTTAAATTATTATAATGATAAATCAATTTTCTTAAGTAAATTTTATAATAGGATTTTGATAAAAATTGATTTATTATCTGTAGGAGTATTTAATATACTATTAATCATATATAACTAACAAATTTGATGACAAGTTTTGTAGATTTTAAAAAAAATACAAATAATGCAAGCACAATGAATATACTAACTAACTCTAAAAAATTTGATGTTGTAATTTACCATGGACCATGTTCTGACGGAGTTTCAGCCTTATGGTGTTCAAGTCATTATTTAAAAAATATTGGATATGAATTTGAATCTATTCAATGTAAAGCTGGTTCTGATCCTGAAGGGGATTTTACTGGCAAAAGAATTTTATTTGTTGATCTATGTCCTAGTTACAAATTTATTACTGAAAAATGTATGATAGTTAAAAAATTAACAATCCTAGATCATCACAAAAGTGCTATTGATATGTATCATGAAAATGAATCTGCATTACTTGCAATTGATAATCTAGAAATTGAAATGGATGCAGATCGCGCAGGTTGTCAAATTACATGGGATTATTTTTTTGATCATAAAGTTAGACCATGGTTTATTAATTATGTTGGTGATAGAGATTTATGGAGATGGCAACTTGAAAACTCTAAAGAAATTAATGCTGCACTTTTTGAAAATAATTTAATCGATCCAAATAACTTAAATAAATTAACAGAACTTTTATATGATTCAGAAAATAAAAAAAATAAATTTATCGAACAAGGAAAAATTATTCTTATGTTACAAAAAAGAGAACTTGATATCGGAGTCAGCAAAGCACATCTAGCTGAATTCAAACATAAAGACAAAACTTATAAAATCTGGCTTGGAGGTAATATATCCATGAGTCTAAGGTCAGAACTTGGAAATCTTCTTGTGAAAAAAAAACTACCTGATGGAACTACTCCTGATTTTGCTGCTATTTGGTTTTATGAACCAAAACTAAATGAATGGTGGATCAGTTTTAGAGGTGGAAGTAATTCTCCTGATCTGTCTGTAATTGCTAGAGATTTAGGTGGTGGGGGGCATGCCAAAAGTGGTGGTATATCTATCAAAAATGGCAAAACTCTACATGATTTATTTAAAATACTCTAAATATATTAAATATTACAAATATATATACAATTTATTTTTTGTATATCAATCATTTTACTTTTCATATTCTTTTACTAATATTGGTTCTTCAAATATGACTGGAACTAAATAATGTTTAGAATCAATAACATCATCAATCATATAAGGAATTAAATTATTTTCTTTCATAATATTATTTTCTTGTAAAATATTTGTTATTAAATTTAAACAATATAATCCATCTTGGTTAAATTCATATTCTTTATATTTATTAATACTATTATTGAATTTATCCATATCTATATATTTGTGTAAATTACTTTTATAAACATGAACACGATGATTCTTGGTACTTGATACTCTTTCAACAAAGTCCATAATTTGAAAACCACTTTTCATTTTTTTTGATAAATTACAATAATAAGGATCTTGATTTGATTCTATTATTAAAATTTTTCCTTGTGAGTTTTTATAAATTATTCCAGAATGTGTAAAAAAAGTTTTTTGTAAGCACAAAGTTGTATGATATAATGGTATACATATGTTATCAAAATTATAATTTCTAAATAAAACAATATCACCTGTATTTAATTTTTTTGATAAGATTTTTGGATCAACATATTTTTTTGTTAAATACTTATTTGTCGACATCTGAAAATTTATTACAAGAAGAGATAAACACATTATTATTATAAACAAAAACATCATTTTATTATCAATATTTTTTAGAATTTTTGTAATATTCACTGTTAAAATAAATAAAATTATATATGTACATATAATAAAAATATTATTTCCAATAAAAAATTTATTGTCTTTATAATCTAGTCTATATTCTGATAATTCGTCGAAAATCATAATAATAATATATTATCATTATAAAATTTTTTTAATTTTCTTAATTAGTTATTATTTTTTTTGGTATGGTTGAAATAATCCATGTTGTTCAAAAGCTCTTGCACTTGCATTTGCCAAGTTTCTTGTAGTTGATGATGCTGTTCTATGTTCTAATCTAGGTGCACCTGGTGGTGCTGTTAAATCTGTTCTTGCATTTACTGACGATTGATTTACAAAAATTGGAGTTCTATATGGATCTTTAGGATGTTCAGAAACTGTATGGACGGATCCCGATGGACCAAGATGGGGACCTAATACTCTTGTTCCACCAGGAGTTTGAGCTGTATGAACAGTTGTATGTGATAAAACTGTTCCTCTAGGTGTAGATGTCTCCCATATAACCATATTTGGTTTTTGTATTGATGTTACAGTTTGACCAGATGGAAGACCTTGTTGAATGGTAGTAGTTACATTGGCAATCTTAGATGGATCTATTATAAATTGTGGGTTTCGCACTCCACCTAATTGATCTATTTGCTCTTTTAATTTAAAGTATTTTAATTTATACTTTAAATATTTTTCTTTATAATCCAAATCGTTCATATATATATTATTTATATAAAATATTTTGACATGATAAATTATTAAACCTTTTTCACTGAAAAAGGTTTAATAATCTATTTTTAAAATCTCATCTCTATTATTATAGAATATTAATTTAAGCTCATTTAGAATCTTATTTCTGTCTTCTACATATTCTTTATCTGAATCTTTAAATAGATTTTTACAATAGTTTTTTGACCAATCTATCCATTGGTATTTCTTTTTAAGTTCTTCGTTATTTTTGATAAATTTAATTGTTTTGTCAATGTTGTTTTTATCAAATGGTTCAATTAATGCAGTATTTACATTTTCGAATATTTTAAGTAACCCATCATCTGCTTTACCAACTACCCAATCTTTTCCATTATAATATTCAGACTTGTTTCTTGATAAATCTAAAACTTTAAAATTGTGAAATTCTGGATAAGTTTTGTCTATATAAATTTGTTTGACCATATTCGGTACAATATCTTGAAAATTTTCATTACATAAGCATTCTAAAATTGATTTTAACTCAATCTTTGAAAAATCCTCTTTACCATGAGCCATTAGGTTAATATTATTGGTATTTAAAGTGTTTCCTGTATTTAATGTATTATTTGTATTATTTATAACTACTTTACTTACAGGTTTTTTTTTCTTTATCTCTTGAATTTCTTTAGTTTGATTTTCAATTTGTTTATTTTGATTTTCTAATAATTTTTTTAATTCTATCATTTGAGCCATTATTATTTCATTTTGTTTTTTTGTTTCATCATCCTTTTGTTTTTTAATCTTGCAAAATTTATCAATGTGTCTTTTTAAATTGTCTTTTCGGTTAAATATATGACCACAATATAAACAATAATTTGAATTTATTGTTTCATCATTTATTTCAGAACTTTCAGATTTTTCATCTGGTTCTATATTCAGATCATTATTAAAATTTAACGAGTTATCTGAAAAACTTGGTTTTTGTAAAAAATTTGTGAGGTTTTGTGAGGGTTTTGTGAGGGTTTTGTGAGGGTTTGTGAGGATTTGTTGACATGGTTTCTTTTTCTTTTCAACATGATCCCTATAATGACCTTTCTGTTTGAATGTCTTATTACATATTTCACATGTATATAAAACCATTATATACTTATTTTATATTATAATATATTTATATTAATTTTTTTCGTTAATTTTTCGTTAATTTTTTCGTTAAATTTTCGTTAAATTCGTTAAATTCGTTAAATTCGTTAAATGATCCTCTAATACACATTTTATTTTTATTTTACTTTACTTTTATTTGGCTTATTCGCTTTTAATTTTATTTAATAAAAAATAGATAATTTCTTGTGTGTGTGTAGGAAGACAAAAAAAATTTAAAAATTTTTTTAATTTCAAAAAATATTATTATTAATAAAGAAAATTTTTTAAGACCATAATAGATGTTAAAAAATTTTCTTTATTAACATTATGGTCTGGTTCGTCTTAACTAGCTAATCTTGGTAATTATGTAAAAAATTATATATTTTATAAAATATGTAATTTGATTAAATAAAAATTAAGCTACTACTTGTTTCTTTTTAAGAAAGATAAAAATAATTAAAATTACAACAATAGCAATGTATGTTCCATAATGTTTAAATATATCATCATCTTTCTTATGAACAATTTTAAAATCTGGATTAATTTGTTCTTGAGTTACTTGTCTTATTGCAATTTCTTCAGGATTAGATTGATTTTCTTTAGATTTAATTTCATTTAACATTAAAGATTTAAGTTGTTCAGTTTGAGCTAAAATTTTTTCTTGCATAGAATTAAATTCTTCAGAGTCATCAGATGATTGTTTAGTTGATGAATTTTCCTCATTTTGAACAGGTTGTGCATTAATAGTTATATTATTAATTGTGGTAGGTTCATCATCTTCATAATAGGGGTCGACATAATTACTTCCGATAACTGCAGGCAATAGTAATGGACTAGCATAATATGGCCAATCGTTCCAATATCCTGAATAACCAGTTCCATAAGGCCAATATCTATTATTTTTCCATGTTCCTCTATTAGGATAAGGTTCATTAAAAGGTTTATCATTTGGATAATCTTTGTTGTAATATTTATTTATAGTAACATTTTTATTTCTGTTTCTATCTGATTTTCCAGAATATGAACCACCCTTTTGACCTCTAGTTCTTGATGGTGAACTAGATCTTGAACTAGATCTTGATCTTAAACCTGAACCTGAACCTGATCCTGACCAAGATCCAGAACCAATAGAACTTGATCTACCTCTTGATGGACTACCAGATCTAGACCCTGATGACCAACCACCAGATCTAGAACCACCAGATCTAGAACCACCAGATCTAGAACCACCAGATCTAGAACCACCAGATCTGCCTCCAGATGAACCACTTCTAAAAGGTTCAATTCCTTCTTCGGCTTCATCTTCTAAATATTGTTGAGGAGTATCAACAACAACATTTGGATATCCATAAGGCATATAATAATTTGGACTATAAATTGGTAAATCTGTAGGTTCAAAACCAACATATCCTCCAGATACACCAGGTCCATCTGTAGAATAAGCATAAGTATTTAAGTTTGGTGTTGTATTTAAATAATCAGCAAATCTTGAATCCATAGGACCAACTGATCTAGCTTCTCCTCTCAAGCCACCGAACCCTCCAGCTCTACCAACAGCGCCTAATTCACCACCAAATCCTCCACCAAATCCTCCGCCTCTACCTCCAAATCCACCTCCACGGCCACCACCGCCACCACCTCCTCTAAATCCTTCAATCTTTGTTTTTTCTGCTTTTCTTTTTTCAAGAATATCTTCAGAAAGGTAGGGTAAATTATATTCAGAATAATCCCAATCTGCATCAGAAGAAGTATTTGGTGCATTTTCCAAATTATTATAATCAGTATTAAAATTATAACGATCTAACTTACCTCTTCCTTCAAATGAACCACCAAAATCAGAACCAAAATGACCACCAAAACCACCACGTCCTCCACCACCTCCTCTAAAACCTTCTGTCATTTGAGCTTGAGCACAATATCTACATCTACAACCCATTCCGCAAGCACAATTTCCAGGACAAGGACAATTAGAAGCACCACATCCGCAAGACTTACTATAATTTCTCAAGCCAGTACTGCATCCACATGCAAAATTTTCTACTAACTTTGAATTACCTTTTGGTTTTAAGTCTCTAAATTCTATATCTTGATATAAGGTATTTTGAATAGTATTATCTGTGTTATATTCACCACATTTAATATTTCCACAATCACAACCTCTTGACAATGTTTGTTTGTTTTGTAAAGTTTGTTCAGGGCCATATCCACAAAAACCTTCAATATCTTGATATAAGGTATTTTGAATTGTATTATCTGTTTTATATTCACCACATTTAATATTTCCACAATCACAACCTCTTGCTAATATTTGTTTGTTTTGTAAAATTTGTTCAGGTCCATATCCACAAAAACCTTCAATATCTTTAAATAAAATAGATTGGATGTTATTAGGTTTATTATACTTTTTACAGTTTAAATTTCCACAATCACAACCACCACCTATACTTATATTTTTATTATATGGAGGTAATGGAATATTTGGTCCGACAGAACAGTTTGTATTTTCATCTGTATAACTTAATGAATTTGAATTTTTTGTATCCATTTTATAATATATATTATTTAAATAAATTAAATTTATAGAAAAAGATATTATATTTATAGTTTAATTCTTATTATTTGAATTAAATATAAATATATGATTTTTATTTTATTTGTCTTCATCTATTTGTGAATTTGATTCTGAATCCGATTCCGAATCTGATTCTGATTGATCAAAATATGATTCATCAAAGTGATGATTAATTGAACTAATATTTTTAATAATTTTGATTGTCCCATTAGAAAACAAATGTATTTTAGATGTGATATATTCTAGAACCTTATTATTAACTTTAAAAATACTAGTTCCGATTAAACCAGAAGGTTCAGAAGAATAGTATATTGTTGTGTATTTATATTTTTCAATAAGTTCTTTAATTTCATCAAAATAGCCATCAATTTTTTTTTTAATTTCATGATTAAATTTAGTGTAACCACCAGCGCGCATTGTTCCAGTAGGAATCCCAGCGCTTCTTGGAACAACTAAATCAGAAAATTTATTATACTTACGAATAATAGCATTTCCAGCACCTGGTTGACATGTATTGTGATATTCTTCATTGTCGTTAAAGAGAAAAAGTGCATCATTATAAATTGGGTTTTTAATCATCCAATTAAAATCTCCAAATTTATTTGAACCATTATATATTGTGCCTATGACTTCCATTTTTATAGTTTATTATATGATATATTATAAACTTAATTAAAAATCAATTTTTTATTTAATGTATAGATTTTTGTCATGAGTTATATTTTTGTTACCTTGATATGTATTTTTGTGCGCATCCATTTTAGTGTATGTGTTGAAAGAAATTAATTGTTTGATTATTTTGTATTTAGTTTCAATATCAATTTGTTCAGGCATCATATAATATAATTCAAACATATCTTCAATACATTCTTTTCGTTCTAAATATTTTTTTTTATAAATACCTAATAGTTCTATAAATTTAGTAGCACTTACTTCATTAATAGGTCTAAATTGAAAAATAAAATCAACTTTAATATATTTTTTATTTAAATAATGAATAATTTTACTAAATTTTCTTATATAAGTTTTATTGATAGCATCAATTGAAGTTTCTTTATCTTCTGAATCAACTTCATCACCGCGTACAATTACTAAAACATCTGATTGAAGAACAAAATCATTTAAAAATATTTCTTTGTTGCGTGCTCTAAAAAATAATTTAATATTTGGATTTGATTTAAAAATTGTATTAATATAAGTTTCCATCATGTATTTATTAAATTCTTTAGGTACTCCATGTCTAGAACTTGAACCAATTTGATTAATAATTATTTTAACATTTGTACCAAAAATTTTAATAGCTTCATGAATTGAATTAATGTGTCCCTTATGAGGTGGACAAAAACATCCATTAATAAATATACAATATTTATAATTTGAATTTATAATATATTCATGATTAAGGTTTTCCCAATAAATCTTTGAAGTTAAATCACGATTAGATTTAATTTGGTTTGGATTTATACTTATAGTTTTGAATGGCATTTATATAAGTATATAGTATAAAAAATTTATTTTGATATTTCAATTTCATTTTGGTATTTTAATTTCCAAATATTTAATTCTAGAACACGACCAAATCTTTGTGCTCGACCTACCATTTGATTTTCTAATTCTCTATCAACATTGTGAATAAATATCATGTCAGTAGTAAATTCAAGATTTACACCAACCCCAAAATAAGCATTATCTATTAACAATACTTTAACCTTTGGATTATATCTAAATTCTTTTAATACATGATCAATTTGTTTGATATTACCTCCATTTAGTTCGGTATACTCAAAATTTTTTTCAATTGAAAGATTTTTTAAATAATTATTTAATCCTCTATATTTAGAGTAAATGATTACTTTATCTTCAGTAACTTCCATAATTTTATCAAGAATAGTGAATTTACCAATTTTACTTTTCATATATTCTTTATAATTTTTATTAGGTAATTCTAATTTTTCAATTTCTAATTTATCTTTAGAATGAGGATTTTTACAACCAACACATTTAAATTTATCAACAATTTTATCATAACAACTTAAACATATTTTATCTCCACATTCAGTTCTATAAAATTCAATTTCAACCCCATTTATGATGCATTCCCAACATTCAATACATATATTACTTTTATCAGCTAACATTTTAAGTTTAGTAAATATACCTAAATATTTATTTTTTCTTTCTTCTGTTTTAATTTTGTTATCAACTACTTTATTATATTCTTCTCTATTTGGAAATCTTAGTTTTTTATCAATATCTTTAAGAAGTTCATCTTGTTCATTAACTACTTTTTTTGAGTAAATATACATATTTCTACATATGTCTTTTGTATTTTTAATAGTTGCTCCATCACACTCACTCCTTATTTCAGAATAATCATGTGCATTTAATGGGAGTATTTGTTCAGAAGATAAAATATTTATTAATATATTATCCAAATAGAAATCTCTACAAATAAAAACTTCATTTTTTGTTTTTGGTAATTTAATAATTGAATCAATAAAACTTTTTTTACAAAAACATTCATTTTGTAATAGTTTTGGTAAATATAATTTATATATACCTATTTGTGCCTTTAATGTATTTATATCAAAAACCGTTTTAATTGATGCACTTATAAACCATGTCATTTTTGCACTAATTGCATTTACAAGTAAATTTTTCATCGTGTCTGCTTCATCAAAAAATACTCTACGTACAAAGCAATTAACAGCATTAACAGTTGATGCAAATACTCCATAATTTAAAGGAGTTGTTATTAATATATCATATTTACTTAAAAGTTCTGTACTTGAAAAAATGCTTGTTATTTCATTATATTCTAATAAGCATTTATAAGATAACAATTTACCCAAAAAATTATCAATTGCTTCAACCCACTGTGAATAAATATTATGAGGAACTACTATCACATTAACACCTGAAGAATTAAAATATATTTTTGATAAATATATCATTGCTAATACTGCAAAAGTTTTACCTGAACCAGGTTTATCACTAAAAACACCAAATGGTAAATCAGAACCAGAAAATTTTTCATCTACTTCAAGAGCATGATAGACTAAAGCTTCTTGATGTGGCTTTAATCTTATTCTAAAAGGGTTTTCTTTCAAATTTATTTTTGGAGAATTTATATCTAACCCTTTTGGTCTTATATAATCAACTGGATCTAAAATTTCATCTTCTTCTTGTATAATTTGGTTTGGTTGTTGGAACATTTGGTTTGGTTGTTGGAACATTTGGTTTGGTTGTTGGAACATTTGGTTTGGTTGTTGGAACATTTGGTTTGGTTGTTGGAACATTTGGTTTTGTTGATTTTGAAAATTATTATTATATTGAAAAGATTGCATTATATTAATCTTATTTATAAGTTATATATTTATAAAACATTATAAACTTTTAATTTTATCTAAAGAAAATATATATAAACAAAATGAAATTTAAATTAATAATAATACTTATAATTTTATGTTTAATTTTATCAGTTGTAATTACATATAAGAGATGTGTTTTTTATAAAAAAATAAATAATTTAACTAAATTTTCAGATGGTTCTGATTCAAGTAATTACATTTATAAACCAAGTCAACAGGAAAATTTTTCATTATTAGATATTGAAATTAAAAATAAATATCCACCTATTAAAACACCAAGAAATATATGGGTATATTGGGAAAATATAAATAGAAATAATTATCCAACACATATAAAATTATGTTTAGACACAATTAGAAAACACTTAGGAAAATATAATTTAGTTATATTAAATGAAAAAACAATAAAAAATTATTTACCAGAATTAAGAAATGATTTTGAAAATTTAAAAATCGCTCAAAAAGTAGATTATTATAGAATCGCACTACTATATAAATATGGTGGAATTTGGATTGATGCAGATATAATAATGGTAAAAGACTTAGAACCAGTTTTTAAAAAATTAGATGAAGGTTATGATTATGTAGGATTTGGATGTACTGGAGGTCAATGTTCAAATGGTTATTTTAGACCATCAAATTGGGTTATGGCTTCAAGACCAAATAGTATATTGATGAAAACAGTTTTAGATAAATTAAATAACAAACTTGATTCTCGAGAGAAAAATCAAAAACAAAATGACGATACATATCATGATTATGGAAAATTAGTTATTTGGGATGCACTTGAGGATTTAAAACCTTTAGGATATGATTATTATCATTTTACATCTGAATATGATGGAACACGCGATACCAACAAATATTGGGTTCATACTCCAGAGTTTTTTAGCAATCAACCTATTAAATTTTTAGATGAATCCAAAATAATGTTCTTTGTTTTATATAATAGTGAAATTACAGGAGAAAATTCTTGGGTAAAAGATTGTGAAGAAAGTAAATTATTAAATTCAGATTTAAATATTTCAAAAATATATATAAAAGCATTGAATAATTAAAAATTTTTATTTTGAGAAATATATTTTTTCATAATTATTTTTTTATCATATAATCCTAAAAAGTATCCAATAACTAAAGAAGTTATTAAAGAGAAAATTGATAAGTAAATTATTTTTTTACAATTAACAATATTATTATCATATAGATTATATTCTTGTATATTTTTAGAAACAAGATTTAAATTTTCTTGTATGTCTGATATATTTGATTTTATACTTTCATAAAAACTTCCAACACAACCAGATTGTATATACTCAGTAGCTAAAGTTGGTAAGGATCTGCATAAATATATACCACATTGTTGAGCATCATGCCGAGCAACAGGATCTTCAATAGTTTTTGCTAATATGTTTTTAGCAATTGATAAAAAACTAATTAAAAATAAAATATATTTAAAATTCATTTGAAGGTATATATTAATCTAATATATAATTTTAAATTCAATTTTTGATAAGCTTGAAATATTTTCTTTGTATAATTTATTTAGTATAAATGGAATAATTATTTATTATTCTTTTGTTAACAATAATGTTAACAAATTTTTTTTAATAAAAAAAGAAACTATAAACTATTATAAAATATTTTCTACTTTAATTATAAATTAAAAATGAATAATATAGATGATCAAAAAATAAAAATAGATAACTACGATATATTTATAAACTTAGACAATAAAAATTTTAAGTATGATGGATATGTTATTATAAGTTTTGAAGTATTGTCTCAAATAACTTTATTAGAATTAGATTGTGTTAATATTAAAATAAAGAATGTAATGTTAAATAATTCTAAAATAAATTATAAATATAACAATGTTAAAATTATAATAGATAAACAATTTGATAAGGGTATATATAAATTATTAATTAGTTTTAATAATAATGTATATAAAGAACCTTATGGTTTTTATTATACAAACTATAATGATAAAATTGTATATTGTACTCATTTTGAACCTGAAAATTGTAGATATTTTATTCCTTGTTTTGATAGACCAGATTTTAAATCAACATTTAACTTTAGTATATTATATGATGGTATTGAAGAGTATATTTGTTTATCAAATATGGAAGTTATCGAACAAAAAAATATTAAAGAAAAAATTTATGTAAAATTCAATTCAACACCAAAAATGTCAAATTATTTATTATGTTTTGTAATTGGTCCATATGTAAGTATATTAGAAAAACCGATAATTTCAAATTCAGGAGTTAAAGTTAACTGTTACTGTTTTTCGTCAGATTTAGAAGTTTATAAATGGACTTTAAAACATTTTGTTCATGCTTTGGATTTATGTGAAGAATATTTTGATCAAAAATATGTTTTACCAAAATTAGATTATGTTATGATTCCAGATTTTGATTCAAATGCTATGGAAAATTGGGGTTTAATAACTTTTAATAGAGAAAGTGCATATTTAAAATCTGATTTATATCAAGACTTAATAGATGTTCTAAATACAATATATCATGAAATAGTACATCAATGGATTGGAAATATGGTAACAAATAAAACATGGAAAGATTTATGGATTAATGAATCAATAACAAACTATATAACCTGGTTATTTTTAAGAAAAACATATTTAAAAATGAAAATTACTTTACAATATTACTTAGATACATATAGTAATGTGTTATTGGATGATTGTTTTACTCATACTCAACCATTACGTAGAAAAATAATATTTTCAAATGAAATATTTAACAACACACTTTATGATAAAGGTACTATTATATTAAATTATTTGATAGATTTTATGGGAGATTATTTATTTATGAAAGCAATGAGATTTGTTATTCAAAAATATAAATATTTAAATATAGATAGTGACGAGTTAATAGATTGTATTTGTAAATATCAAGACTCGATTAATTCAGACTTATTTAAAAATCTAGTTGTTAAAAATTTAGAATCAAATGGGTTTCCTTTATTAATAATTAGTTTTAATGAAAAACAATTAATAATTGAAAGATTTAAATTTAATTCAGAGTCAACAAAAAATAAGTATCCAATTGATTTATATTTAAGTTTTAAAATAGAGACAAATAGTAAAGATAAAATTATAAATGTAATCATACAAAAAGATAAATTTATTTATAATTTTGATGTTAATGAAAGATTTTTATATGCAAATATAAGAAGTAATTTACTCTGTGTTATAAAGTATGAAAATCAGATTTCAATAAATTCTATGAAGGATTTTGAAATATTTAAATATATTGATGATTTATATTCCTTAGCAATATATGGGTATATGAGTTTAGACGATTTGATTGAAAAAATAAAAATAAACTATAATTTATTGTATGAATATAATAGATTCATAGAAATTTCCTATCTTCTGAAATTAAATTTAAAATTATTAAAATTATTAAAATGTTTTGTTCCAATAAAAAAAATTGAAGAAAAATTTGATTTTCTTAATGTAATTATTTTACAAATTGATAGTTTGATAAAAGAAATGAATCCTAAAAGTAAACAAAGATATGAATTAATTAATGTAATTTATAAATTAAAAACAGTATATTTTAAAGATCAAATTGTAATAGATAATTTATATGAGACATATTTATCTGGTTATTATGATAATTTAATTTTAGATTGTGTTGTCACAAATATTGTTGTAAACTATCCAGATAAAATTCCTGAAATTTACCAAAGAATAATAGAAAATGATCATCTTGACACATTTTATTTAATAAAATCACTTCAACATATTGATCCTAAATATTTTAATTATTTTATTAATCACTTTATTCAAATATTAAATTTTTCAAATATACAAATATTTTTTAAATATGTTTCATCAAATTGTCAAATAGTTCAACCAGTAATTAAAATGATATATAATAACTGGAAAAATATAGATGAAAGATTATTTTATGAAATAATTGATGGTGCAACAAAAAATTTATATGATTCCGATTCAATAATAATTTTAACAAAATTAATTGAAGATAATTTTGTTTCAAATAAAAATAATAATTATATGCTTAATCTAGATTATCTAAAAACAAATAAAGAAATTGCTATGAGATTTAATTTTTAACTTGATTGTTGTAGATCATGTTTTTTCACAACAGCACTTAAAATTTCATTAATATCATTAAGATGTCCTCCACCAGTAAAGTCCTTAACGATATTACCATCGTAACAAATCTTGAAATGAGGAATTGAACTAATTGAAAAATCATAAAATTCAGTGTCATTAACAATATCAGAGTCTTCATCAACATCAAATTCTGCAAATTGTATTTCCTTATAACCAGAAAAATTATCTTTTAAACTATGATATTTCTTGATAAATTCACGATTCTGACAAGGTCCACACCAACTAGCACTAAACTTTAAAACAACACATTTATTGTTTTTAATAAATTTTGCTAGGTCAACTGGTTGATTAAACTTTTTACCCATTATTTATTATATATTTTATATATTTTCTAATAGTTAAATGATATTATTATTATTTTCAATTTTTATAATACCTTAGTTTGATGATTTTTTTTTATTATGAATTAAAAATAATACCAATAATACAATAACCAATGCATAAAATAATTGTTTTGTGCCACAACTATCTCCTGATTCAAAATTTTCTATACCATATGCATCAGGTACACATGGGTTACCTCCTGCTGCACCTGCACCACATTTATAACTTTGTGTAAACATTAATGGATTAATTTGATTACATGTTCCGTCAGAAACACCAGATGCTGCCATATTAGAATTAATACCATAAAGCATTAAATTATTTTTTGAATCATAAATAGTATTTTGATCTCTAGCATATCTATAAATATTTGGACAAGTATTTGTTCTACATCTTCTGCCTCTAGACATATTGTAATTTCTATCTGTTTGATTTTGTTCAATATAATCGGTATTCATAATTTATCTATATATTAGATAGATAAAATATTATCTTGTATAAATTATAGTTTATATTTTATATTTGATGAAAAATATTATATCAACTATAAGATTTGTTTCATAAATTTGAATAGTTTTTTTAAATGCTCTGAATAGGAAAGAACCAATTTTTTTCTTAAATTTATTTGATTGTAAAAAATTTTTCATACACGCAGTTAAAAATCTATTATCAGGTTCTAATTCAGTTTCTACAATTGTTCCATTATATTTTTTTGTTGTTTCTAACCAATGAGAATTTATATTTGTTGAAGAATAAACTTTTGGATTATTAAAATTTCTAAACAAATATCCAATTTCACAAAACATACTATCAGGAAGTGTAAATTTTATCAAATTAGTTTTTAACTTATCAAATCTAACTTTATATATATCTTCTTTGACATTAAATCCTTTTGTTGAATTTAAAAATATATTTGATTCTAATTCAGATGATAAGAATTTAACTAATTCATCTGATGTCATTTTTTGTATTTCTTTCTTTTTTTCTTTTTCTTTATTTTTAGTTTTTGTATTAATAGTTTCCACAGTTTTTTCAAACAATTTATTTAGTTTTTTCATTTGTTTTTCCTTTGAATCCAACTCTGGTTTTGTTCTAATTTTTTCTCTAAATAATTCTTTAAATTCACTGTCGACAGAGTCATGATCTTTTTTATTTTCAATCCAAATTTTTTCATTTGATGAATCTGAATCAATTTTTTTATTTGATAATACATCTGAATTTTCAGAAGCTGATTCTATTTTTATATTTTGATTAATTTTATGTAATTTTGTATCTTCATTAATTTTAAGATTTTGTGAAGGTTCCTCTTTTTTTTTTAAAGATTTTATGGATTTTTCAGATTTTTCAGATTTTTTAGATACCGAAACTAATGAAACAGAATCTGAACTTTTTTCACTTCCTTTATTATTTTTTAGATTGACTTCTACATCTGTAGAAATTAGTGAATCAGATTTGGATTTTACCTCAAAATTTTTGTTTTTTGATTTAATAATTTTATTATTTCTTTGAACTAAAGTTTTTGTTTCATCAATCACACAACTTTTTTTTTTATTATTCTTATTATTTTTATTTAGAATATGTTTAGATTCTGATTTTGAACTAGATTCTTGATTTGATTCAGATTCAGAAATTGAAGATGTATTACAAATACATTTTTCGTTTGTGTTTAAATTTTGGTTATAATTATTTTTTTCTAAGATAGAAATAAAATTTGAATATTTTGGATTTATACTCATCTAAAAATATTTATATATTTTTAGTTTATAATAAAACATTTTGAAATAAACAAAAATTAAAAATTATTTTACAAATTTTTACATCTAGTAAATAATGTCCCTAAATTTGGATTGTTGGTGAAATATTCATCTGGATATCTTTTTTTGTCTGGTCTAACATATTTAAGGATTTTATTTAAAATTTCTACATCTAATCCTGTTTCTCTATTTAATTCTATATAGTTATTAATCAATAATAATAAAATAAAGTTTAAAAAATCTATTGTTTTAACCTGTAAAACAAAATTATTAGTAGGATTAGGTTGTATAGCATGAATAATGTCAAAAGGGGATGAACTTTTATCTGCGTCTGCTGAATTACCATCTCTTGGTTCAAAATATTGGGATTCTGACTTTACTATTTTTTTAAGTTGTTTTCCAATTAAATTAATTAATTTCTTTTTATCAAATTTATTAAAAAATTCAAGTATTCCATCAAAATTATCGGTCAAGAACTTTATAAATTCATTTAATGTTGTTAAATTTGGAGTTCCTGAGGGTATTAACATGTATGAATTAAGTTTTACACAAATATCTGAGTTTTCAGTTATACCTACTGATGGAGACTCAACTAATGATTCAATAACAGATTCTAAAGCTTCAGTTCTATTTGAACCTGGTCTTTGAACTTCAACGACTGGACTTGATTCTAAAGAAACAACATCAGATACTAATTCTTGAACTGCTTCTGTTGGTTTTGGTTTAACAAAAGGACTTGATTCTATAGAAACAACTTCAGATTCCAATTCTAGTTGTTCTACATCTACTGATTCTAAAAGTGTAGGATTTTGTATTAATTTTTGAATTTCTGATTGTAAAACTGATGGGTTGCATGAATAATTTCTATTGATTGTATTAACAGATTCCATTAACTTAGAAATAAAAATTTGTTCTAAATTTTCTTTGTATATTTGTGTAAGTTGTTTACCAAATATTTCTAAAATAAATGTAGGTAAAGCATTAAATTTATTTAAATCTTCCAAATTATATGTTCCAGTTCTTGAATTGAATTGAATTCTTAATGGATTTGGTTCTTGTATTTGATTAGTTAAATTTTGCATATGAAAATTCTAATATATTAATCTATGTATATAAAAATTTTATCAAAATTATCTAAATCTAATTCCATTAAACATAATAGGGAATGGAGCAGCACCAAGAACAATTTGAGGATGAGATGGTGCGATAATACGAGGTTGAATGACAGCAATAGGAGCTCGAGGAGTCAAAAAGGTGATTCCATTTCTGTGCATTATAGGAATGGCTTGCCCAATTGGCATACCACCTACAACTACTTGCGGAACTCCACCTACAACTACTTGCGGAACTCCACCACCTACTATTTGTGGTACTCCACCTCCAATTAAAACAGCTGGTCTAGGCTTTTCAGAATCAAAGATTTCTCTTGCCTTATCCTTTGTTCTTTTTTTATCAAAATGTGATCGTGATGATCTTGATGATCTTGATGATTGTGATGACCGGTCTGATTCAAAGATCATTTCTCGTCTCATATTTGAGACGAGCTTTTCCTCAGGAGTTCGATAAGTTGAATGACTTCTTGATGATCCTGATGATCCTGATGATCTGTTTGATTCAAAAATCATTTCTCGTCTCATATTTGAGAAAAGCTTTTCCTCAGGAGTTCGATGTCTGTCTTTGGTGTTAGATCGCTTTAGTCTTTCTTCTGGAGTAATCATTTTTGTGTAGTTTATGAAAATTTCTAGGAAAAATAAGCTAAAAAGCTTATTGATGTGTTATGAATTAGGAAATATTCAACCCTAAGGGCGATAATCATTATAGAAAGTTCAGTTCACTCAGTATATAATTTTTTTCAACTTTTTTACAAAAATGAATAATAATATAGTTAAATATGTTAGTGTATTATGTTTTTATAAAAAATTTTTATTAGTAAAATTTATCAATATTTATACGTGTTCATGATTATTTATTAATAAATAATCTTTCTACCACCAAAAATTGGTATGGAAAAATTAGGCGGAGTTAGGAAAACAACTCCATTCCTATGAACAATTGGAATTGTAGGTCCAATAGGTATACCATTTACAACTACAGGAAAACCTCCAATATTATTGATTCCTGTACTTGGGTTAGATGATTTATCACTTCCTGAGGAAGGTCTAGAGTTTTCAAATGAAGACCATAACCAGTCAGATATTTGTTTTCTGCTCTCAGATGGTAGATGGGTAGAATCACGTCGTACCTTTGGTCCATAACTAAACTGGTATTTTTCTGATTTACCACGATATACCTTAGATTTACAATTAGAATAACATTGTTCCTTAGATCTATTATTTGAATTACAATATTCTCTTGATTCATAATTTGAATCAGGATGTTTTTTAGGTCTATGATATGAATCAGAATATTCTCTTGATTCATAATTTGAATCAGAATGTTTGTTAGATCTATTATCAGGACTGAAAATATCTACAAACATCTTGTTGGGTATGTAGTTAAGAGTTTCTTCGAGATCAAGATTTCTATTAACTTTTCTAGCAAGTATTGCTTCTGCCTCTGATGGTGAAATTATTAAGGAATTATCTCTTTCCATAGCATTAATTTTAGTTAATCTTTCTTTAGGATTAGACATTTTAGTATTGTAGTTTAGATTAATTACGCTTAAAAACTTATTTTCTTTATAAATTGTTAGATATTAAATTAAGATAATATTTCATATAAGTATCTTATAATATTATTATTTTCAACTTTTTTACAAAAAATCAATATTAAATTTATCTAATATTATTATTATAAGTAAATGAAGAATATTATAATAGAATTACATAATATAATAAAAGATATTATTGATATACAAAATATCATATATTTATCAAATTGTAATACATTAGATTTTATATATGAATTAAATCCTAACCAAAATATAATAATTATTTGTCACATATTACCAAAAGACTTGGTAACCAAAGTTTTAAATTCATTAGAGAATAGATATGAATTAAAATACATATATCCAATTGACACAATATATAATTCAAAATTTGATAAGTTTCTAAATACTAATATTAATTTTAAAATAATAGAGTTTGAAATTAATATTGAAAATACAATATACAAGTTTGTACTAAAAAATGAAAATAAGTTAGAAAAAATATATCCTATTCATAATTTATATTTAGATTTATACAACTTGGAAATATATTTTTATGAAAATGAAACAAACAAAACTATAAATAATATTGATAATTTTATTACAGAAAAACTATTAAATGAACATTTTATACAAAAAGTAATAAATTATGATAATTTTATAATTGTTGAATTAGTAATTGGATATATTAAATATAAAAATATTATTTTTAAAAATCTGTTAGATAAATTTAAAAGCTATATTTTAGAAAATAAAAAATTTAGAAAACAAATGAAACATTCTATAGAACTTGGAAACATTGAACATAATATTAGAATTTTTAATTTTTTAGAATTAAATTCTGATATAGTTAGTGATTTTAGTATTCTATTAGAAAAAGAATACAATATAATCAACAAGGTTTTATATGGAATTGATTCTTTTTGTAGTTATAATATTGAAATTAAAACGATTATGGACTATTTAATTTTGATTTTGTTAAATAAATTAGAAATAATAGATACTGAATATATAGCTTATGCTAAAAGATATATAAAAAAAAATAAAAAAAGAAATCTTGATTTTAATGATATATCTGATATATCTGATGGTGAATGTGTAGAAGATGAAAATAGTTTAGAAGATGAAAATGATGATTTACTAAACGATCTATTTGTTGATAAATTTGATGATTATAGACATATTAAAAAAGAAGCAAATAGTAAAGAGATTGATAAATATTTAATTGGTTTTGATAATAAAAAAGCTTTTTATATTAAAAATAGTTTAGCATTAATGTCAATATTATTCTACTCAACACTAAATACAAAGTATAATATAGAAATGATAAAATTAGGATATATTATAAAAAAATTTAGTTATCTAAAAGAACAATTTATGGAAAAAAATCTTGAAAATTATAATAAAATATTATTATATTTTAAATTAAAAAATACCATCAAACAAGATAATTATTTTTATAAAGTGTGTTTTAGTAAAAAATTATTATATTATGAAATTACTAAAATGACTGAAATACCTCTAATAATAAAAAAATATAATAATGATGAAGATATAATAGATATTGATGATTTTCAAGATATTTTTATATTTTTATATGAATTTTTATTAAAAAATAAGATTATAATAGAAGATTTAGATGAAACAGATTTAGATTTATATTTTGAATCACAGATGTCAAATTTTAGATCTAACAAAATGGTAAAATTAAATGGAAAAAAGAAAAGATCTTATAGTATATCTAACGATGAAAATAATGATTTTTTTAATTGGATAGGTTTAGGATCAAATGAAATTAACACAATTAGTTCAGTTTTATCAAATCAGCAAGAAGAAAGAATGGAAGATTATTTAATAAGTTCTGACCATAAAGATAAAAATTATGAAAAAGATATTGACAATGAATATGAAGATGAAGATGAAGATGAAGAATCAAATTCAGACATGGTAAATTTTAATTATGATTCTAAGAATATTAAAAATATGATGTATAAGTTAAAATATGACCGATACAAAATATCTTATTTAAAATTAAAATTGGTTGATAAATTACTTGAAAGACCTGATTTTGAAATTGAATTGTTAAATGAATATGATCATATTGATGAAGAACTTGTAGACAAATTATTAACAAAATATAGTCTTGGTATTAATTTTGATGAAGAAACTAGTGAAAGCGAAAATTAACATATTTGTTTAATATATAAAATTATTTCAATTTGTTAAATTATGATAATGAATACATATAAATACATATTTGGTTTAGGAGTTTATCAGCTTTACAGAAAAAATGCTTATTTATTTAAAAAGGAAAAAGAACCAATTCATATAATAGGTAATGGTTGGGCAACATATCATTTTGTTAAAAATTTGGATAAAAGTAAATTTATTCCAATAGTAATATCACCAAATGAATATCCTTTAAATACTACAAAATTAATTAAACAAATCGATTGTCCTGACAAAGATAAAATATATTTAAATAATGACAGATCTATTATAAAGTTGAATAACACAGTTAAATTAATAGATCCAGTAAATAAAATTATTCATATGGAAAAAAATAATTTTTATAGATATAAAAATTTAGTTATTGCAATTGGTTCAGAAGTTCATGATTTTGGAATTGATGGTGTTAATTTATATACTACAAAAATCAAGAAATTAGAAGATATTGATGGATTGAGGAAAAAACTTGTAAATTTAAAATCGAAATCAATATATGTAATAGGAGGGGGACCAACAGGAGTAGAATTAGTTTCAAAATTAAAAAATTTGGGATATGATCCTATTCTTATAGAAGGTATGGGAAATATATTAACAGGCTTTAATATTCAAACTCAAAAAGAAATAACTAAATATTTAGAGAATAAAAAAATAGATATTAAATTTAATGAAAAAGTAATTCAAATAGAAAAAAATAAAATAAAGACTAGCAATAATTCTTATCCATATGATTTAGCAATATGGGTTGGAGGGGTTAAATTTAATGGGTATAAAAAAACAGAACTATATAAAAGTTTAGATTCGATAGCAAAAATAACTCCAAGAGGCATAGAAGTTGATTCAAATTTTAAAATACACGATTCTATTTATTGTATAGGTGATATTGTATCAAATAAAGGTCCTCCAACAGCACAAAATGCTAAATATCAGGCAAAATGGTTGGCTAACTATTTTAATAATCCTAAGTCTGATTCAAAATATGAAGTAAAAGAATTAGGTAAAATAATACATTTAGAGAATAAAATATATTTAGAAAGTAAATTTTATTCTGGTTACCTTTGTAAATATTTAGAAAATATAATTGACTTTTTCTATAGATTATAGATGAAACATTTAAGTATTCAATATGTTTATGAATGATTTTTTATTTATAATTTAATTTCATAACAATGGAATTAGATTCTTTACAGATTGATTATAAAAATTTAGAAAAAAACAATGTTAAAAATTATATAAATTTTAAACCAAATCAAAATACAAATTTAGAACAAGAATATTTGATAATATTGTGTTCAAATAAGAAATTGAATGTTCAATTTAAATTTAATTTCAAGTTTGTAAAAGATTTAGAAATTATTAGCAGGGACAAAAAATTTTTAATAAAAGAAAATAATTACGATGGAATCCTGGTTAATGGGGAGATTGGACCTTTAAATAAGATTCAGATTAAATTTAAACCTATAGATTATTGTGGAAGTATAAATATTTGGGATGTAAAGTTATTTAATCCAAAAGTATATACGAAAATTACTTGGGATAAAGTTTACATTATTAATTTGAAAAGAAGATCAGACAGAAAAAAAATAATGATAGAAAAACTTAAAAAAATTGGGTTAACGAATTATGAATTTATAAATGCAGTTGATGGTTTAAAACTAAAGGTATCAAAAGTATTTGATAATTTGAAAAACAAAAATAAAACTCAAATATTAAATTATGGTCATTTTGGATGTATATTATCACATATAAAAGTGCTTAAAAATGCTATTTTAAACAACTATAATAGAGTAATGATCTTAGAAGATGACATTGAATTTCCTGATGATTTTATTGAGAAAATAAATAATATTAACGTACCTGAATTTAATATATTATATTTAGGAGGACCAATTAAAGAATCAAAACTATTTATAGATGGATGGGGTATTCATAATGAAATAATGGGTACATATGGATATATATTAGATTCTAAAATATTTAAAGATGTTCTAAATGCATTTTCTGAATTAAAATATTCAGCAGATATTACATTAATAGAATCAATCCAATCTAATTTTAATACTATATTATTAAATGATTTAGTTAAAACAAAAATAGAAGATTCAGATACATCAGCTAAATCAAATATAATGAGTCGTATGGTTTTAAAATTAAATACAGAGTTTTACACAGAAAGCAAATTATAAATGTTTAATATTTAAATAAAAAATATTAATCTAATTTAAATATTTTTATATGAATTCACGAGATTATAATATAAGAAGTATTAATATGTTTACACAAAATTTACCAGAATCATTTAAATTTATTAGTCAAAATAATCAGCCAAATATTTTAATAAATTTTACTGAGTCTGGATTTATCCAGTTTGAATTTGAAAAGGGAAAGAATATTTTAAGTACATCTATAAAATATCAAGATAATAAAATTGAAATAGATGATAAAAGATTCATAGTTAAAATGTACGTTAAAAAAAATACTAATGCTAATATTTCATTGAATATTTTAAATAAAAATATAGAATTTTTTATAAAAAAAAATATATTATTTGACAAATGTATGAATTCAGGTGATTGTAGAATTGTAAGTATTGATTGTATTGAAAAGAATAATATACAATTAGTTCCAAATTTTTTTGAAAATAAAATTAACTTACAAGAAATATTATCAAAACAAAATAATACAAATAATCAAATTGTTAAAAACATTATACAAAATACACCAGTTATAAAAAATACACCAGTTATACAAAATACACCAGTTATACAAAATACACCAGTTATACAAAATACACCAGTTATACAAAATACATTAAATATGGAAAATTTAAAACAAGAATTAATAAGTGTATCAAAAATAAATGAGAACATTAATTCAAAAGAAATTTTAGTTGTAACAGTTAATTTTGGATCTTATGATTCAACCCCGACTAATATAAAGAATATTAATGATTATGATTATTTTGACTGGATTTATTTAACTGACAATAAAAATATAACGTCAAATGGTTGGATAATAATTTCAGATAGTATTCATCATTTAGAAAATGTTCAAATTGTTCATAATAATGATGAAAACCGCATGTATTCTAAATTTTATAAAACACAAATACTTAATTTAGAATCATATTTTTATACATATAAATATATAATATGGATAGATGCATCAATTGTAATTACAAATAATAATTTTGTAAAAGACATATTACTATTATTAAAAACACATAAAACAACAGATTTTTTTATATTTGATCATGCAGAAAGAGATACTATACAACTAGAATATTTACAATCTATAGTACTTCCTAAATATGCAAATCAGCCTTTGGATATTCAAGTAAAAAATTATTATTCAGATGGATATACATCTGGGCTATACGAAAGTGGATTTTTTATTTATAAAGTAAATAAAAAAATTTCAATTATGTTAGATGATTGGTGGGAAGAAATTCAAAATTATGGTTATCAATGTCAAATTTCTTTACCATATGTACTACAAAAAAATAATATAAAACCTTATCTATTAAATGAATCTAATTTTAAAAAAGGAGTACAACAAGGAGAAGGTTCTATATGGAAAAATAAATTAGTTGGTTATGTGCGTAATCACTCTCAAATGTAGTTGATACTATTTTTCACAGCAATAATTTCAGTAATACCAAGATAATCAACTTTGTTAAATTCTAATTTTGATGGAAAAAATACTTCATAAGGAATATCGTGATAAATATTT
>JACCDO010359120.1_pt1 | contig 26495 bp, 20 predicted proteins | sample 7446101 | NCBI WGS metagenome assembly JACCDO01 (sample SAMN15323440, study PRJNA562643) | freshwater metagenome | isolation source: river surface water | place: USA:Blue River Watershed | collected 2017-08-16 | reverse complement strand
CATTGCAAGAAAGATCATTGTATGTTGAAGGAGTTGAGGGTGATTTTCTTTTCTTACGGAATGATGAGATGATATCAATGCATTACTATCACATGGGCCAATACGAGAAACCTATAAAGGATCTGCTCCTTTATTACATTAATGAGTATATAAATGATAATAAAAAAGTTATATTCATTGACATCGGTGCAAATGTGGGTTTATATACAATTCCAGTAGCTAAAGCATTAGGCATTGATGGTGGCACAGTATACGCGATTGAGCCACAACGTCAAATGTTCATGTACTTACAGACAAATATATTATTGAATAAACTTGATAATGTGTTAACTTTTAATTTTGCAATTACAAATGTTACGGGATATACTCAATTGGATGATGTTGAATCGTCTTCTAAAAGAAACTATGGAGCGTACAGTATTAGCTCATTGAAAGGCTCTACGTACACAATACCGACTTATACATTAGATCACTTGTTAGAAAATAAACTTATTCAGTGTCCAAATTTCATGAAAATTGACATAGAAAGTATGGAGCCTTATGTTTTCATGGGAGGAAGAAATGCAATATTGGAGTGTAAACCTATGTTGTTGGTGGAAAACAATTGCAAATTCCTATCAAAGACATTAATAGTAATGTTAGATAACTTGGGGTACACAGTTGCTTGGATAAGATTGCCAACTATCGATTTCCAGACAGTGCGAAACTTGGATGGTATGAAAGAAACGTTCGAGTCGTCGTTTGGGGCAGAACTAGTTGTAGGCGATGCTAATATCCTAGCTGTGCCCAAAAAAAATCAACATTTCCTTGATAAATTTCCAGAATACCTCATAAAACTTGAGAATGGTAAATTTTATTCCGATGAATACGACAATAATATCTGTTTAGGCACTCACTGGTGTCGTCCGTTGAAGCAACGAGGTGTGTACAATGAAACGACTGGTGAGTATAAGTGTGGCAACGAAATCATCCCGCAATTTACTAGAGACTATTGGATGCGCTATGAATAATAATTACAAGAAAAATAACTAATTGAGTAAAGATCTATATTCATTAATTTTATTGATGATTCCGGTCTTATCCATGCTGGTTGTGTCGTTACTTATGCCACCATCATACAGCAATTGATATTTTGCAAGTAATGCCTGCAAGTCGCTCTCAGTCATGCCTTCTAAATTATTTGGCGTCATATTATCATTATCGTTGTCATCATCGTCAACATCCTCTATATCACAGTATTCGTTTAACATAAACAAAAATGGGTCATCGGGTAAAATCGGTTTCATATACTCTTCATTCTTTAAAAATTCTTTACTTATAATATTACTTTTGAGTTGATCTATAAATGTGTCATCAATATTATTCAATTTTACATTAAATACACTAGTATTTGCCTTATCCTCATCGATATGGTGCTGGATCCATTCTGCAACAGTGCTACTGCCATATCCATATTCTTTAGGCCATTCGACATAGTCACGTGTTTGCGCAACAGGTGGTTCACCCCAGTGCAATAGAAATGGTTTATTTGCACCGTATATCAGTGGGCTGTGAATTGGATACACTCTCTTTACTTCAGATCGGATATAATTAATCAACATAATGATTTGCATCTCATCAGAGCCAATTGTCCTAATCATCTCTTTAATGTTAAACTTGTATACTGAACTATCGTATGTTATCGCCTCGTTTATAGATGAAAAAGTTTTGTAATCAAACAAGCTTTGTACTTCATAGCTGTTCTCTTCAGACTCCCAATCACCAAACGATTGACTTTCATTTGAATCCAAATCGCTCATGCTATATTTATATCCTTCGAAACACCAATTCTTTCGGCGAGTCGCTGCTGCTGTCGCTATCGCTAAATGCGTACCGGTCTCGAACCAATTATTTTGTCCAATAATATATTAGTTGCCAATCTCTTGATGAAGGTCTGAAGTCGATTAGGCAGGCGACTGCCGCCAGCCGTGAATGGCCGTTATTACCTGGCTGTCAACTTGTCGAAGAAGCAGCATTCTTGCCGCGGCCCTTGAGCTATCTTGATTTTCTGTTTCGAGTGCACTTAGCTTTGCGGGTGCATTTACAACGTGGTCACCTTTTCCCTCGAACAAAATATTTATGGAGAAATAGGTTGCTTATGTAAATGCTGAGTGTTTCAGGATCGAAAATTGATATTATTGGAGGAGCTAAACCAGTTAAAAATAAAAGCAACAAAGTGCGAGCACCGAAGACAATAAAGCAAGTGAATTCTTTGATAAACAATTCCAGTAATGTTGTAGCGAGTAAAAAGAAGGCTATAACGACTGGGAAGTTGAAGCAAGAAGTTATTACTGCAATAAAAACTGTGAGAGAAGTAGCTCTATCGTCATTAGAGTCAAAAACAGGAAACGTGGGAAAAGTTTCAATTAAATTTAATCATTACAATAAGAGTTTCCCTATATTTAATGGAGTTTTAAAATGGGAAGATGTTGATCATGAATATGCGTTCTCTTTTGTATATAAGGGAAAGTATTTTCGCAAAATATCAGATATAAATAGTGGGATGATGATACAAGCAGATGCTGATGGAGATTATTTTATAAATTTAGTAGATGGACAAGCACTTATTGTACAAGTAGAAGAAGGAGAAGAAGGTATAGGTGCGGAAGGTATTCGACTTAAAGAAGGTCCATTAAAATTAGCTACTAGTGATCATGATGATGTAAAGCGTGCTAACAAACAAGTTGACAATTTAACGAAAGAGTTGCTTAATATGGACGTATCAAACCTTCAATCAGATGAGGCAAAAAGGATCCGCGAAGAGAGAGATATTGAGGATATTTTGTTTAGTGGAACATGAGTACATATTCTACTCGTTAACTTTCAAATTGGCCATCAAAAGAGAGAAATCCTGTTAATCGAAACAACGGATAATAAGGTTTATTAGGTAGCTGTGAACACCAATTCCATGCGGATGTCAACCTGCCATCAATACATGAACCAGCTTCAAAAAAGTTGTCACCACCTGAACCATCAAAACCGTGTGTAAAAAAATCATGTAATATATCCTTCTTTGCTTTCTCTATACCACCATATGCATCTATGTAACGAGATATCCCTTCATTTTCACTGCATGCTGTCTCAATATTGTTTAACGTGTTTACCAGTGGTGCCAAAATCCGTGCAACTTGAGTGTATTTATCGATAAAGAGCAGCGTATTAGGCACGTTGTTATCTCCCACATGAATTACTGAACTACCGACCCAACCCTCTAGTTTATTCTTGGTGTGTGCCAGAATCTCATGCATAGCACGGTATACACGAGGAGATTGTTGCACTCTTTGTAATCCCTGTCCAGTATTCTTTAATTCATATGGTGTAAAACTTGCGCCATCACCTATCAAATCCACTTCAGCGAGATACCACAAACGAAACATATCATCTAATATTGCTTCCCACAATGTTAAGCTTTGTAGCACATAATTAAACTGCAGTTCGTGTGAATGACTTAGTCTGGAACCATCCGATCCCTCGTTGATGGACAATTCATAGCCAGGTTCAATGGAATCTGGTTTAAAATATTGATGGAGTAAGTTGATCATATCAGTGATTGGCTTTCGATTAGAATTGAGGAAGGAGTTGTTGTCGCATATCGAGTACAGGCATTGCTTGATGGTGTCTTCGTTCAGCGTGCGGGTGGCGTATGTCTTGACTATTTTATTTATGGCATTTTCTTTCCTTTTAATTTCTAACTGTATATCATACCTACTTTTAGATTTATCTGGTAATATTTCCGCTGTTGCTGTTGCTATATGAGGATCTTCTAGGACTTGCAAGCCACCTAACGACTCTAATGTACTGTGCACTGTTGTAATGGGTTTAACTATAGAAATTCCTAATAATTGGTTGATTGTTGGACTGACACTGTCTTGCATCAAGTACACTAATTTACCATATTCACTTCGCATTTTTTCTGGGTTTGTTATTTTATATCTTCGGGCTATTTCTAATCTGTCTTTTATATCTTGCTCATATAGTGAAAAATTTCGATTTGTAAGTACTTCTTGACCTTGTTGATAATTATTCGCGGCAATTAATCCAGACACAAATGCGACTATGTATTGAAGTTGTGAATGAAGTCGTTTGGCATTATTTTTGAACACAATATCAACATTATTCGTATAATCACTTACATTAATTGCGGCGTTAACCAACCTTAAGCTCTTCCTTTCCTCATAACTAAGTCGTAATGGAATATATTTAGCTCTTTCGGCCATATTTTCGAATGGTAATAATAAATCTTTATCGAACTTCAACTCTGCAACTCTTCTCTCTTCCTCTTCAAAAAGACGTTGTTTTTCCATATTCTCTTCCATTATTCTTTTTTCTTCTTCATTCATTTCCATCAAAGTATTATCTTTCCCATGGATTTCACTGCTATCAACAGCAAGTAATACCTCTGGCTCTTCATCGCCATGTCCTGGTTCACTAGCTCTAGCCAAGGCACGAGCGAGAAGCTCATTTATCTCGCTTCCTCTTGGTGATTCCATTTTTTTGTCAAAAAATTCTATTTCGATTTTATTATTTTCCAAGCATCCCATGTGACCCACATTAAAATGGTAAACAACTAAAAAGGCAATAATTACATGGCAGATTCGAAGGCTGTTTAGAAATTAGGTGAATGTTAGATTGATAAGAATGGTCAACCAAAGATTAAACCTAGTTTACTTATTTTTTCAAGTTAAAATGACGGCAATGTAATGAGTAAGTGATTCGGTGGCATTGATTGTGACATTGAGTTACTTTATGGATAGATTAATTTACTTTACTTTTAAATCAAACCAAAAGGCCGATCGGCCGCGGTCTCTCGACAATCCATGTTCGAGTGAAAAGGAGAAAGAAGAGAGAAAAGGGACTCGCAGGATCTCTAAAATGATGAATTCGAGCCTTCCCGACAACAATAAGCCGGCGTGGTTGAACGATGATGCTAGTTTGGAAGCACCTACGACTCCTTTAAAGGCTACTAACGCTGCAGCCTTGGGTTCGTCGTCGAGTAATTACGGATCTGGAAATGTGACTAAAACAGCAGGTATAATGACACTCGTCCTTTAATACAATTATTTTTGTACCACTACTTCCATCAGTTACTTATTATCCTTTGTTTATCAGATCAATTGAGGAATGCAAAATATTTATATTATGCATTAAAAATAATTACAATTGGATTGTCTATATTAATGGCAACTACTGCAATTATCGGTGTTGGTCAAATAACTGGCGTTGACAAAACTGGTAAATTATTTGTTGCTTCATATATGTTCTTCTTTTCTGTTCTATTATTTTCATTCGAGACAATGCAAATATTACCTCAATCTAATATCACAGAAAAATTAGACTACATGTTCAGAAGGAACTTTGGTTTCTTGTACAATTGCATGGGCAAATCATTCTTTATCATATTGTAAGTGCGACCTCTTTTTTTACTTTTTATTTACTTTTTATACACTAATTTACTCATTTTATTATAGTATTGCTTTTCTATCATTTGGTCTTGGTGACCCGGTGAACTTGTCGATGGGAACTGGTATCTCATTCGCCGCATTCGGTGCTGGAACTCTATCTTTGTATCTAAAGTATCCAGAGTTGTTTGATTAAAGTATCAAAGTATATATAATAGGGAATACGATATGTTGATGGAATGCGTATAACAATAATGTAATAGTCGAGTATGGAATATTGTAACTGTAATAATAATCAATTTTGGTTTGTGTTTCTACGGCACGTCTTTCGACTCTTACTTTTCCTGTTACTTTTGATCATGTGTATCTAATGACTTACTTCTTTATCCGGGAACTCAACCGGTACGGTTTAAATGCTTGTCGCTGAATCATCATTTTAAAAATACCGCGATGCAATTGTTTCTTCTTTTGGTCATCATTTTACCAATGACATCTGTCGCCTTAGTTCATTTGGAGTCTCTAGCTGCAAAATATGATGTATTCTTGATAGATCAATGGGGAGTTTTGCATGATGGTAAAAATCCTTATCCACATGTGCTCTCTGCATTGGAGCGACTTAAAAAAATGAATAAAACGTTGATACTCTTATCTAATAGCTCCAAACGCAAGGATTCCGTTGAAATGGGATTGAAAAGAGTTGGTATTCCTTTAATTTTTGATGAAATCATTACTTCAGGGCAGGTTGGTTTCGATTTGATGAGTGATAAAGGTAGATGTATTAACACTCTAAACATGGACAAATCTAGTATAAATGAACGCAAGTTGAAAGCATTTATAATTGGGAACCACGACGATGATATAGAATACGTTAATGATGCTGGTATGGATGTTGCGCCAATATCTTCAGCAGATTTTGTACTAGCACGAGGTATGTTTTCCTTAGTTAGTGGTACAAATGATATATTAAAGTTCTCAAGTGCTGATGATTTGCTTAAAAATATTGAAGATGTCTTGCAAACTGCAATGAAACGGAATTTGCCAATGCTTGTAACTAATCCTGACTTTGCAAGACCAGACAAAGACAAGTCGCCAATGCCTGGAATAATAGGCAAATTATATAGAAATCTAAACAAGGACGGTACCATTGTGTCGATGGGTAAGCCTTATCCAGAGGTGTATACTAAATGCAGCGATTTCCTTGAATTAATCAAAAGGGAAACCACCAAGGATAGAATATGTGCGATAGGCGACTCTCTAGACCACGATGTGGTGGGTGCGATTAACAGTGGTATTGACAGTATTTTCATTTGTAATGGTGTTCATGTTAGCGAATTAAGAGACACGAATGGGCAAGCCTTGAGTGACGGCAGTGATGTCATGCCCTCAGATGAAAGCTTGGTTCGATTATATCAGAAGTACAACGTCGTTCCCACTCACGCTATCTCTTGCTTCAAATGGTAAAAGCGATTGTAAAAGAATCTAATTATTTACGTAGTTAATCTGAAATTGTGCGCTTAGCTAAGCCTGGAAGCCTCTAACTGATGTTAACCGGCTTAGAACTCGTTGAAATTTACTTTGGGTCTCTGACTTCACTTCGCCCACGATAATAGTACTGCGAGTGGAATTAGTAGCAGCGATACTGTGCCCTTGATCGTTACTGGATGAGTCTTGGTGAAATTGGATCATCGCGGCGTAGTCCTTAGACGACCTGAATCGTTGCATAACGTCTCTCTCTGTGAGCAAAGGTAATATGAGTTAACTGCAGTTAGTCAATAAGAATGTAAGTGTATTACCTAGTAAGAGGAATATCTCCTCCTGTGCTTTCTTGAATATTGATCTCGTGGGAGCAGGCAACTGCTTCAATATTTCGCTCTTCGTTGCTCCGGAGATATTGACCGGAGATTTGGCGTTATCAAAGATGTACTTGCGACAGATACGGTACGCCATTCGATACATGTAATCTGAGCCCGGAATGTTAGCATAATTCTCCGCATCGAGCCAAAAGAACAACGACTCGTGGCAGAACGTCTTGATGCAGTGCTCCTTGAAGAACCTATAAGCATTCACTAGTGAGTAGTTTGTGAGAAGAGTGTATGTACTAATGATACTTGGTGTAGGACTGGTAGCGCAGTATCTGGCCGAGACTCAGCAAGTTGACGTCCGTTACAGAGAAGTTGCGCCTTCCTTTGCGTGCATTTTGGGCCATTTTTTCCACAATTTCAATGCATTTGTTGTATTCCTGCGCCACTTTCATGAAGGAATTGTATTGCACCTTCTCGATGTAGCTGAGCACCTCCTCGACAGATTTACGGAACAGATTCGTTGGATACGGTTGGTCGGAAGTGACGACTTTGCTAATTGCACGCTTAGTGGCGATACTGACAGGCAACGGTAGCACTGCTATGGCGTGGAGGTACTTATTGTAAATGCTTTGTGCCTTCAACTGCTGGAATGTTGGTGACGACAATCGTTTGTATTCTTCAACTTCAAACAAATATACCAATGTCTGTGATCCCTTCCCGTTGCGATCTAAAAACTCTTTGAATAGTGAGCATGCGCGAGGATTTTCGATGATGGTAAGCAGTCTTTGGTCGCACTGGCTGTTGTAGGACACCAATGATATGCCCACGCTGAATACGACATTGTCGTTGCTACCACTGCTGGAAATGCGAAAAGAGCTCTCATCTAATGACTTTTGCTCGTCAATAATTGCACTGTCCGAGTTGGCTATTGAGCCATCAGTCGATGCAGCGGGAGTTATTCTAGCATAAACAGACAGTCGCCTACCAACTTTACCGACGAGATTGCGAGCCGCGGTCATTGCGGTGACAGACTTGCGTCGACCTTCCACTGCTGGTGCAAGTGTTTCATTCGCGGCAAGTTTTTCGGCTACGTATTTACCTCTTATTTTGTCGATGTGGTACTTGGCAATGTTGTAATATATGTCGACTAGCACTTCTTTGATATACTCCGCTGCTTCAGAGTACAAGTTCACGCGGTAAGTCAGTATATCTGCGACAATAGACTGTCTGATCGCCTCGGCCAGGCCTATTTGCTCCTCTGCGTTCCGTTTCACAAATCGGTTGAATATTTGTAGACAAAGCAAGTTGCGCTCCATGTCGTTGTCTGCAAAATCATCGTTTTCCAGTCTGTGCACGCATTGCAAGAACTGTATCATCGATGCCAATACAGTGTTGTCGATGCACTTCACCTCTAAAAACTCCGCAGATATAGGGCCCGCTGGGTTGCTGATGATTTCGGTGAGGTCTGCGACAGCCTTTCGCTTGCGATTTTCGTTCAAATCAGCAGCCATGATCTCCAGTTCTGAGTCTTTTTGCTCGGATACATCGGTAGCAAGCGGATGCTTGTCGCTGTGGGAATCGCCACCCTTCGCAGCGTTAGGTAAGAACAATAGCGAGCTTCTTCCCGAGCGTACTAGTTGGCGATACTCTATCGATGTGGTGAACGAGTCCAAATAGTTAACCATAAGATTGTCAAATATACTCTTCTGTATGAATAGCATCAAAGCCGAGTCGAAAGTGGTGCACTTAGCCAACAACGCAACAATGTTGTCCAGAACGGCGTCGCTCAAGCCGTCTAGTCTGATGTCGGAGGATCTAGCAATATATTTGTCGTAAAATCCATTAATGTAATGAAAAAACAAAGACTTGCTGACATCGCCTTCACCGTCGCTTTCCTCTGGCTGGTTCGGTGAAGTCTTTGCCGACTGCTTCAGTGTTAAATTCTTCAATAACTCGTAGATTTCTATGGCCTCGTTGTATGCGTACAAGTAATGGATACCTCCGAGAGCTTTGACGTGTGCTTTGAATATGAAGGATAACTCTGGGCGGGTCAATATCTTTTGCAGGACTTTTACGTATTGCTCATTTTGATTGCCATCAGATATACTGGATCGTCTTGCACGGGAAAAACTACCTCTTATTGATCTAGACAATGTAATTGACGCCTGGGATGGTCGACGACCTAGCAATACTGATGACTGCTCAAATGTACCATAGATTTCTGACATTATATAGTCTAACGCTTCAGTTTCTGCGGTGCGAAATATTAACTTTAAGTTACGATCGGTATAATTTGAGTTCATAAGCACGTCTGCGCACTCGTCAATCGTGTTTGGGCTAATAAGTACTTGATTCAACGCGCCATGAATTACATATTTTTCGTAAATATGATATGCTCTGATATATTGAAAATATGATTGTGGAATTGATCCGAAATCAGCTACATCGCAGCAAAAGTAAATATTGTTTATAGCCACTTTCTTGATTTGGTCTTTGCTGTATCCTAAGACAAGTGTGGGCTCCCATTTTACGTTAACAAATTGGCATATTTTGGTTCTTAATTGCGACTGTCGCAGCATGATCTATATAACAAAAGTAGTATAAGTAGTGAAACATTTATAATATAATTTCAATTTTTTATTGATGTGCTTTATTTCTATAGTTATTACCTGTAATCCTAGTACTCTTTGCACATATGACTGACTACCACGTGCTTCACCTATTTCTACATCAATTTTCTCTTTTTTCTCACTCTTAATGCTTTTCTGCGGTATCACTTCCTTGCTATGTGAGACTGATGAACCCATAGCGCTTGGTACTCGAGGTTTATTCACCTCAACTTCTTTTACTTGTGCTCAATGCACCTGTCCAGTCTTCAGCGAGTCTTGCTAAAATCGATGACCGGGCCCATAAGTGGTACCTTCAACCAATTACTAAATAAATAGAAATTAATCTTTAAACTTGTGTTTAACTATTAGTTATTCACTCTGCAATCGCTAAGTGTAATATTACGGCTCTCCTACTACTACATTAATAAAGGTATACTAATTACTGTTGATCTTCAACTAATACAACGCTTATTCTTGTTGCTTTTGAACTATCTAATCTCTTTTACTGCCTCTTAGATCAAAATCCTACTTATCGAGGGAAGGAATCTTTTGGAGCCGGCCATTCGCTTGTCCATCCGCTTTTTTGGGGAGAATCCGCACTAAGTCAAGGTAAAAATTATATCGTGAGTGTACCAGTGCCCAGCGACCATGGATATTGGTGTTGGGCGAGCAGGCTCCGGCATCTCTAGGCAGCTATCCAACTCGCTGTATCAGCCGTCTTCCTTGTCCGAGTTCTTCAGGTAACTATTCGCATTATAGTCATATATATTTTTAAAATACTAATTCAATCACTACATTATCCAGACAATCATCTCAGCGGGAAGAAGGTACGTTAGAGGTTAGATTCGAGAAATCTTACGATACAGATGAAGACAGAGGTAGTCTAAGCAATGGAGAGGGACTGTGGGAGTTGCGACATGTAGTCTTTGAAGATGATGAATTAAAACATTCGTTGACTAATCAAAGTATGTCAGATGATCATATTAGTAAATTATCTATGGAAAAGGTTATTTCTTTTCGTACTAATGGTAGCAATACTATCATTATATCGATTTCAACAACTTCGGGGAAAGAATTAATGTATTTGCGAAGTAATGATGCCACTGAAATTAATAAATGGAAATTCGTTTTCCAAAAATGTATAGCTAGAGTTATTCATTCTATTGCCAGCAAGAATGCTGATAATGATAGTAATGACTTTGTTCGTGTTCAAAGTATTAATGGGGGTAAAAAGGTTAGTGATATTGAAGGATTGACAGGGGGACTCTCTCCATCAATAAGTCGTAGGAATAGTGATATGCAGAGCACTAATTCTGGCAAGTTGTCTGGCTCGTTAATTAACAGCAATTTGATTGGCATGAAAAGTGGTACACTGAATGAATGGAATGAAATCAGCAATAAAAGTGTTCTAGATTTAACACGATTTGCTGATCGAAGTCCATCTAATCACAGTGGTTCTACCTCGTCGGACAGCGCTAGACCTAGCCAGCGAAGTATTAGTAAAGACATTGCCATGTCACCTGCTATACCCATTTTATATGCTAACTATAACACCCAAGAAAAATTAGCTGGTAGTTTTAAAGATGAGACCGGAGTCAACGATCTCTTGTATGTGCACATGAATGATGCAAGTTCTAGCCAGGATTATGACGACAATGACAGCGACGATAACGGAAGTGATAGTGACCACGGCGATGAGATGATGTTCACAATCGAAGATGGTGAGCAGCGCGATAGTATAGATAATGATAAGGTTAATAAAAAACGTACCGAGAGTAATGCGAAAGGGGGTCGACATGCGATCGGAGGGTCGATGGGGAGAGTGAGTATCAATAGTGCATCGCCTGGGTTGCGCATCACTAGTGGGTACTGCAGTAGGATAGGTCCGAGGAGCAAAAACGAGGATACTTTTGTATCAGAACCAAATGTTGATATATCAAGCAAATCTAGTTCACAAATTTGTGGATATTTTGCCGTATACGATGGTCATAGCGGGGTACAAGCGTCAGAGCTCGTGCGCGACACCTTGCACACCGACATCATTAATCACGCGTCGTTTCCGCATGATATGGAAGAAGCAATAACCGAAACTGTTCGAAAGTTTGACAGTGACTTCTTGGTGAAATGCAAGGAGTCCAAGTTGCACTGCGGGACCACTGCTCTTGGTGCTTTCATCGTTGATCGTAAACTTTGTGTCTTTAATATCGGTGATTGTCAGGCATTTCTAAGCAGAAATTCTCGGGCAATTCCCATGAATGAGGGTCACAAACCAGGTCGAGCAGATGAGTTGGAGCGGATAAAACGCGCAAATGGTTGGGTAACTGAAGAGAAAGAGTTGTACATGGGTAGGCTGCATCGAATGGATTTATCGGATCCATTAATCAAGAGCAAAGCGGAGAAGGTCAATTGGACAACTATTCACAGAGTGTGTGGTGAGTTAGCAGTGTCTAGGTCCATTGGCGATCCGTTCTACAAGTCCTTAATCCCTGGCCAGCCTCACAATGCGTACTTCCTATGGCCTGAAGGCCATAACACTATATTTAATGCGGATTTAGTCATACCTGATCCGGAGTTTCAAACTGTCGACATCACTCGCGACGATGAGTTCCTTATAATAGCATCAGATGGTTTGTGGGACGTTCTGTCAGGTGAGGAGGCCACCGGTCGCGTGCACCAACTATTGGGGCAGAATAAAACCATATCGGAAATATCTGAAGAATTGTGTGACTTGGCGTTGAGACTAGGAAGTAGTGACAACGTCACCATTGTGTTGGTGCAATTTCATCACGATTTGTAGCGGGCGGCGCCAAGCGAGTAATGTGTTCGGAGAGAGTTATTTGTTGTAGTTACTGTAATCATAAATTATATATTTACCACGTTGTTGTTTTCTTCTTTGGAGGCGACACTTCCTTGAAGGCAACTTGCTTCGTTACGCTGAAATACTTGCCGTGCGGGTTCCTCTTCAACGGCGACTTGGCGGTTGGAGACTTCTTTACCGTTTCAATATCCTTCAACCGAACTTTGATGTCTTCCAACACATTTTTTGCAATGACTCGACTGATGACGCACTTCCAATTTTGTCGGACGGGTGACTCGCTGGAGTGACTTGATCGACTCTTCGCGAGTAGTGAACTCAATGCACGTTTTACATGCTCGCTCTGTAGTTGCGCCTCTGGATTGAGTGAGGGAGTGAGGGAGGGAGCGATGGAGTGAGGGAGTGAGGGAGTGAGGGAGTGAGGGAGTGAGGGAGTGAGGGAGTGAGGGAGTGAGGGAGTGAGGGATGGAGTGAGTCAGTGGGGGAAGTAGGGTGTCGCGCCAGCCAGTGAGAACAAACCTGAAGTGTTGCGGACAATGGAGCTATGTTCCATTTTTAATTCATTTCTGGTTCGTTCGAATTCATGACCGAGATTAAGTGGTGCAAAACGTGTTGCACCTGCAGGTGGTGAATAAACTGGTGCTGGAATAATCAATCTCTGTGCGAGAGCATTGGGCATTACCGCCACGTCTAGCTTCGGGCTGCTCTCCACGGGTAAGAGGATAATTAATCCGGGCACCGCTTTAAACGTTGCTGTGTCGATGATTAGATGGTTGATAATGAAATCAACTATCATGCTATGAGCCAGCTCGTCGAACAACTTAGCCATGTTCACAGCGGCTGTCTTCGCGTCGCCTTTACTCCGATTCAATAACTCGTAACTCTGCTCCTGCACTCGCACCAAAATGGAGGGATTCAAGTGGTCGAGTAGCACTTGATAGTCAAGGTACGTGCGATCAAGTTCTCGCAGTAAGTTGTTATTTCTAGGTATAATCTCGATTACTTTTCGCTTCGTTGTGCTGCCGGTGACACGTTCAGCGACCTCGGATGGAACATTAGGTATTAAATCATGAAGTGCGATCTGGATATCGAGACTTGTATTGACCTTCCAAAATATCTTGGTGCCGTTGTACAGCATCACTGGGTCGCTGCCAGGAATTCGTTTGTTGGCTAATTGCTTCGTTAATAACGTAGTCACTTTTTGGACAGAGTTTTGCAGCAAGACCTTCTTGATGGACACGTCCCATCGCTTCTTGGCTACACTTAACTCGACCGCGTTCTGCACTGGAACGATTCCTTTGCTATTTCTTCTCTTATCTTTGACTGCAATTGCTGCTTTGACAGAATTTAATTTCTTTCCTGTAGTTGTTTGTAATAAGACAATTGCCGCGTATGTGACGGATGCGAAATATGATGCCTTGACAACAGCATCGACTACTTCTTCTCGATCACGAACATTTTGCTCGTGAATCATTGAAAACTTCATGTGCTTATCATATAATGTTTTTGATTCAAACTTCTTATTGCATATATCACAATAGTGTAAACTTGTTACTGTGCCATCAGTAGTAGATACTTCAAGTGATTCTGACTTTTGAGATTCTAATAGCGATTCTTCCTCGATACACTTCATTACATCGCCACACTTTGCCATTATCTTTAAATTTGCCTCACTTTCTGATAGAAGTCCTTATTGAGAAGATGTATTGTAAGCATGTGTTAGTAGGATGTATTATTTATATTCTCTCACCATCATCCTTTTCTCTCTTGATTACGTCAAGATAGTATTTACTAGAATTATACTTCTTCAATGACAATGATCGAATTGAGTGTCTAGCATCGTCCGCTTCGATACTAGCGTTTGAACCCATCGTCCCAACTAACTTCTATACCCGCGCAAAACAGTGTTATTTGTGTGTTTTTCGGAACAATAAAAACGGCCGACTGCGGTCCGTTGAGTAGTACACAGTAAGAGTTTCAGTGATACCGAAGCTTTATTATCGGTTGTAGCAGACTTACACTATGAGATTAGTTGGGTTTCTTGTTATCTATTAAAGAGACCACGAGGGGACAAATTGCGCAAGCGCTTTCAAAATCGAAAGCAGAACGGATACTGTAGTGATATTCACAGCGATATAGTGGTAATAATAACCATTTTGCCGGCTGCGAAGGTCTTTGGCGACAAGTTATAGTTAGTGCGACGTCTACATGGTGTGTATCGATGTGCCGATTCGATGCGGTCCCAAAATATGTCAAAATTTTGAAGATTCGAAAACCTGAAACAAGAAACCAAAAAGGAAATACAATAGTGGTTTTCTTGAACGCGGCTGACGATTGTGAGTGCGTTGTGCGCAGTAGAAGAGTATCAGAGCTTTGCACGCAGTTTTGAGCAGGAAATAGAGTTAAGTCGCTGTTTTACGCGACGTCGTTGAGAAATCGCCAGTAGCTGTTATAGCGCATAACTCACAAAAAAGCTTAACTTGAGCCTCTATATTCTGTGGAATGGCATCATTTCTCTCAGAAATAATTTCCAAATATCTTCCTGGTCCAACAATAGTTGATTATGGAGGAAGCTATACATCAGTTCCCTCTGCAGAGGACGATATGGTCAGTATTGAATCAGAGAGGGAAGCTAGCAGTACATTTGTGGTGAAAAGTGATATTGCAAGGAAAGAAAAGGAATATAGAGATAGTGGAGCACCACAGATTCCTTATTTATTAAATCCCTTTTTATTAGCAAATATGGGAATTTTTTGGTCGTACTTTGATGTAGGCGTAGTCAGTTACTTCTTACAAACTCCCGTTGCTTATTATCTAATCAATGAACTAGATGCTTCTGCACAGCAGTATAGTGCTTTTGCAACTGCTGTGAACTTGCCATGGTCGTTAAAATTTGTATTTGGGATGATTTCGGATATAAATCCAATATTTGGCTACCGTAGAAAATCTTGGTTACTAATCGCTTGGTTATTGTATGCGTTCATCAACTTCTTCTTGGCCTTGCGCAATCAACCTAGCATAGTGACTACTACCTTAATGATGTTTTTGATGGTATGTGCTGCACTATTGGCAGATGTCTGCACGGACACCATATCCGTTGAAAGAAGTAAATTTGAAACTGAAGCTCAAAAAGGTAAATTTCAGACGCTAGGATATACCAACAGGGCGTTTGGAGGTGTAGTTGGTGCGATTTTAGGTTCTATTTTATACAACAAAGACTCTTGGGGCTGGGGGCTCACCATAGCGCAGGTGTTCACGATGTCGGGATTTATTCCGGTCGTTGGTATCTTACTTTTTATTTACAGCTTGGAGGAAATCCGTAGTAAACATGTCAAGATACCGACAATTCGCGACTCTATGCAAGACATCTGGAGCACGTTGCAGCTGAAAGCAGTGTGGCAACCGATGATCTTCATGTATACCTACTACGTCCTGCAGGTACCGAATGCAGCGTGGACCAACTTTCTTATTAAAGGTTTGGACTTTAGCGATTACGAGATAGGCTTCGTGCAAGTAACGTCCAACATCTTCCACTTGATCGGGATGATTCTCTTTCGGAAGTACTTCTTCGACACTTCGTGGCGCAAGATCTACATTTACACCACGATTTTCTCGGCGTTTTTCTCAATATTACAAATACTATTGATACTGCGAGTGAACACCGCCTTTGGCATCCCAGATCTCTTCTTCGCCATTGGGGACACCGGTCTGATGTATCTACTCTATGCGATACAAGCGTTGCCATCGTCAATAATGTTTCTCGTCATATGTCCAAGTGGAAGTGAAGGCATCACCTATGCATTACTAACAACAATTGGCAACTTAGCTTGGAGTTTATCGTCACTAATAGGAACACTTCTGACTAATATATGGGACGTGAGTAATGACACCTTATCTGCCGGTAACTTCGACGGTATGATTAATCTCACGATTCTAACAAGCTGTCTGCAAGTGCTGCCAATTGCATTGGTATATCTGTTACCCGACACTAAAGAAGAGCAGATCGCTCTGCGAGACGGTGGAGAAAAGAGTCGATTCGCGGGGCTTGTGCTCGCTACTGTCATCGTATTGAGCTTGGCGGCGATCATCATCGTCGACTTTATATATATTGTATTCTAGGCCAGAGATGTATGTACTGTATTTACAAACTATTACATAATAGGAAATGTGGCTAATTTATTTGTCACTTCTTCGATTGATAGCTTTTTACAATCAATTCCAAGCGCGAACCCAGTTGTGCCTGCGTTTAGGTATGGAATTACATCCGCGCTCTGTATGCCGCCGGCGACAACAAAGCTATATGCATTATTATTTTTATTTAGTAATTTTAATATCTCCTTTAATTTTAATGGTGTTACATCAGAAGCAGGGTAAAACTTTAACGATGTTGCTCCCCATTCTAAGCATTCAAAAGCTTCGGAATAGGTAGATACGCCGCACAAGATGCTCATATCTAATTCTACCGCTTTCTGGTATATTTTTCTAGTTGTTGTCATGGTGCTTATAAACTTTGCGCCATGATTTTTACATTGTATAATTTGTTCAACGGAAGTTATTGTAGACGCCCCAATAGTCATTGATCCTCCGCGTATCGCGTTTATTTCGCATAGCTCTTTTAATGCGTCCATTGCTGAATCATGACGAAGAGACACTGAACAGCAATTGTGAGATTGTACTAAAGTATCATACACCTCACTTGAACGATCTGGTTCAAGCTGATGAAGGACTGGTAAGTACAATGAATTTACTGTGGGAAATATTCTCCCTGTTCCATGATGAGAAACTTTCAATCTATCTAATGGCATTGTTGACATTGCATGCAGTTGCATCAGCTGAACAACCGCTAGCAACCATATCAACATCAAATCCAACATATCGCAATGTGGGTATCTTTTTACACTCTACCTTTTCACTGTCCTACTTTCTCTTCTGTGTCACGCATTATCTTTGGATCAATACATACACCTATTCTCTATTCGGTTGCGATTTCGCCCAAAAATACGTACCTCGTACCGGGTTTTGATTCTAAGCCAAATTAAGGTGTAGTTTACCCAATTATTATTGTAAATGGGCACGTATATAGTCAAGACTGGTCGTCTGTGTATACACCACGTAGCTTTATTTTCAAACAGATCTAGGTTATAAGTTGTACTTAAATAGTTGATTTCTAGTATGTGCGCAAAACAATAAATAAACCGAATTAATTGTACTCATTACTTATTCTTATCTGCACCGTGTGGAGCACCTATTCGAAGAACAAACACAACAGCTTGGAAACCCGGAACTGCGCGGTCTTGAGCGCTGCCAAACAGAAGAAAGAAGGGGAAGGAACCCACTGTAGAAGTAAAAACTCAGAGCTAAAGGCGATCGATTCGAGTGATAGTGTTCCTTCCATGAATAAGAGTATATTTCATCTTACCCCTGCTTTTAAGCAAGCAATAAAGGCGTCAGCAGATAAGGTATTTGGCAATCTTCCAGTTGTCACATTTCGTACAGGAAATAAACTCTTAGCACGCAAGCCCCTCGGTCCATTAGCAGTTAGTTACTACACAAAAGAAAATCTTTTGGATCGTGAATTCAAAAGAATGGATCCTACCTTTAAGACTGATATAGAAGAGAGACGCCACTTGGCATTAGATAAACTAAGACGGAAAGGTAAAGGTCCACCAAAGAAAGGTCACGGTAAACGAGCCTCCAAAGGCAAAAAATAAGTATAAAATAGTAACAATAATGCGTAGTATTGAATGTATGATGAATGTACAAATAAAATATTGATTTATAAAACTAGAAATATCTTCTTCTTCTGCCGAAATTACCATAACTAAAACCACCACGATTATTACCAAACATATTTAACAGCCATAAAAACGTTGTCCAATTCATACCGAAAAATGGACGTGCATAGTGCCCAAATAGCTCTGGTAATTGTGGTGGAATAAAGTAAGCAAGGGCCATGATGACGATTGTGGTTGACCAACTAAAACCTCTGTTATAGTTGTAGTTATTATAATTGCTGTAGTGGTAGTCGTCATAGTACTCCGATGATCGTGTGCGATATATAAAAACGTAATAGAAAAACATAATGGCAATGAAGGCGAAAAAATATTGCCTGTTTGTGTGAGACATTGATTCAAAGAAATCATGTATCTGAATCAAAATTCTGACTATATAATTCCAGATAACAGTGCCAGTAGATCGTAGAGTGTTCATTAAATCTCCATTTCCGTTATTAGAGCTCTGTGGTATATTACTGGTGCCTGTATTCGTAGCACCTTGACGTGGGATATTAGTCTGATTCGTGTTTGTATTTGTTCGTGTTTGATTATTATTACTATTATTACCATTCGATGTTGAACTACCCCCTTGAGATAATTTTTGTTTAATTTTATTTAATTCTTTATAAGCATCAGTATTACTGGCGTCAAAATTAACTGCCTTCTGATACGCAATGAATGCGTCATTGTAACGATGTAATTTAGAATATACCTCTCCTAATCTTGAATATCCTTTACTATAATCACTTTTAATGGCAACGCATGCTTCTGCATCCATTAAAGCGGCATCAAGTATGTTTAACTGTAGATAGCATGCACAGCGATTACTGTATAATACATGAAGGTCGCTGTAAACTTGTGGATTATCCTTCACTATTACTATGCTTTGACTAAACGCTTGTATTGCTGCGTGATAATCTTTGACGCGGTAAAGGTTTCCCCCCTCCTCTTTGCACCTCAGCACCTCTTCCAGCATTGCGCTTTCCCACAAATTTTAAACTTGCGTCCTTGGAAATTAGAAGTTTGTTCTTGTTCTTAGGAATGTTTTCGGTTCCGGTGACTCGACTAGATCAGCAGTAGTGTATAGTAGGTTTAAAGATAGCGTATCCACTGTTCTTGATAGACGCGGCAATTGTGATATGCTCCTTATGTTCTTAAGAAGTGAGAAGCAGTTAATTTAGAGTTGCAATCTTTTTGGCGATTCGGTTCCTCTCTCTGCGAGAGTTCTCGCGAAAAAAAGAGAGAGGATTGCAAGACTTGTTGTCATCTATGGTTGAAATTCGAGACAAACTGCACTCTTGCTTCCCCATTACAAGTAAAATTGGGTCATGCAGCAGTTGAGCGTTAGTGACCGCGGTTATCTTCGTGCGGCAGCAATGCTGTCGAGTATGCGGCATGTAGTGGAAGAATTGCTGTGGAATAGCATTGATGCGGGTAGTACATGTATCGATGTATCAATCGATTCTAGTTGCAATATTGAAGTGACAGATAACGGATGTGGTATTGATCTCGTGAAATATCAAAATATTATTGGGAAATGGAATGCTACCTCCAAGGATAATGATGAGCAAAGTTACGGCTTTAAAGGGGAAGCTTTGGCATCTATCATGGCAATAACAGAAGAAGTTGAAATTATATCAAAGTTACCACATGATCTAAGCGCGCATTCTATGCTTTTCAACCGAGGGAGTAGTGTACGTGATGTAATTGAGTTACGCGTTGTACCCATGACAATTTCTATACAGGGAACAATTGTGTATATTCGGAATCTATTTTATAACTTAGGTGTGCGACAAAAGAGCATTAAAATCTCGACAGAGCTAAATTGCATCAAAGAGTTTATAAACAGAGTCTCTATCCTTCATCATGGTATTACTTGGTCTTTGATCGACTTGAGCAATAATAAAGTCGCGTATAAACTGCCCTCTAAGCCATCGGTGTCGGAGAGATTTAGGTCATTGCATAGTGACTCAATCCTACAGAGAATGCGTATGGTTTCTGTGACTATCGATGACTATACTCTCGCTGGACTCGTATCGCCGCCCATCATCTCCTCGTTGCACTGGAACAAGGAATATCAATATTTATACTTGAACAATAGACCCATTCGATACAGTGATAGCAATTTCACGCTATTAGACAGCAGTTATTCCGCAACTTTAAGTGCAGACGGTGGTGTCAGTGGGCCTTCCACCAAGCATCATGAGCCAAGTGGAGCCAAGCTATGCATACATCCCTGCTTCGTGCTGCAGTTGAAATGTCCACCTAAAGACTATGACATCACTAGTGAACCTGATAAAAGTCGCTCATTTTTCTACGATAACCGCAAGGTGAAGCAAGTCATCAAGCGCATGCTGGTCCAGTTGTACGAAGAGCATCGACCAGATTTAGTGCGGCTGTTGACTGATCATTGCAATCAGAACATTGTCGGTGCCAGCAGTGGTGGTGTAGCAACAAACAAACGAAAGGTGACTGAAGTCATGGACGACATAATGAATACCGAGGTCGTGGACACGTGCGAGACGGTAGAGTCGTTGTACCCTATTCATTACCAATCAAAGCCTGTGCTAGTCTTGCCGATGTTAGACGACGTGGATACTGGATACCGCTCGACTGGTACATCACCTTCTCCATCATCAAAGTTTTTCCGTGCAGCATTTATGTCTAACTCGCCAGTGCTCAAGTCACCAAAGAACGGTAGTGATACTGGCGCCGTCCTTGCTACCACTGCGAACCAGAGAGACTTATGGACACCGTCGTCCGCCGCGGGAGATCACGTGGGTCCAACCAAGTATAATATTGGCTCAGCAAGCGCAAGGAGTGCTACAAATCGTGATAAAGCAGCACTTTTTGATTTGTTGTTATGCGCTGAAGACGACGATGAAGTGGCGGTAAGTGCGTTGTCGTCGTCATCCGATACGCAGTACTACGTCAACTCTCCTCGTGCCCAAGTATCCGCTATGGCACCTCCAACCGACCAAAATGCCCCAAGTTACACATATAACAATGACTCGATTAACGTGGACAATCACGTGTTCACACTACCTGCCAATCCCTTCAGCAAGTTTCAGCAACCATCGATTGTATCGAAAGAGATGATTGAAAATGCGAGGGTGATTGGGCAAGTCAACAACTCTCTGATCATAGTAGAAGTACGTGGAGTGCTTCTAGCAGTTGATCAGCATGCGGCGGATGAGAGAGTCAAGCTGGAGCAATATACCAAAGAGTTCACAGATGTAACAAATGGGCAATTTAGGGCAAATTTAGCATGTAAAGCTGTGCGTGAGCAAGTGGAGGTAGAGCGAGGCTATCTGTTCCCTTTAACCACCTATAAAGATTATTTACTATCTTGGAAATTCAAGTATGAGCTAGTGGAAGAGTCTCAGTCGCTGTTGAAGCTGGTGCTGTTGCAAGTCCCGCTGTGCATGAACGAGCCCTTAACTGTCCAAGATTTTATTGAATTTGTTTCGTTACTCGACAAAAATAATGGTGAAATCCCGTTGATGCTATTGAAACCGCCGAGTATGCATAGAATATTAACATCGCACTCGTGCAGAACAGCTGTGAAATTTGGTGATAAGCTAGATATGGAACAATGCCGGAGCATAATTGGCTTATTAGGGAAGACAAGTTACCCATTCAACTGTGCACATGGGCGCACATCTTTGTATCCGTTGATTGAATTAAAGGATAATAAAAGATAAGTTATTAAAGTGTAAACTATTTAAATAAGCGTGTACAAGCACATACTATATCCTGTTTATTGCTTTGCTTTAGCATTTTTCTTGTCTTTTGGGGAAATGGCATGTAAAACGAAACCAATAACATAACCGATAGAAATTAGTAAAAATGCATTTGAACTGACTTGTGCAATATCTTGGTGAGCTTTATCCGTGTGTTTATTTGCTGCATATAGTAAGAACACGGTGGTTGGTAATGCAAATACTATAGCTCCAATGGTTTTAGGATTGATAATAGTGATAGATGAGAACACCCCTCCCATAAACATAAGAAGCATAGTGTAAGCTGGAACATACAGCTTTTGATGGTAAAGCATGATTCCAACGATCTCCCATACTCCAATAAGAACAAATAACAGCTTGGAGCTGGTCAATGTAGGCCAAGGCGCGTATCCAACTTTATGTAGAGGTGGTGCGATTTTAGTAAATCCTGAGCATACAAAAGTGATCAACAAGAAATAGTTAACAAAGTCGAAGCCTAGCTTCTCTTCGATCTTTGGGAAAACGTTACTCTTAAGAAGGGTGAGGGCGTCCATAACTGCTACTACTACGGGGCTGGTAATGCAACCTTGACCGTGCGTAACCGTGTTTTGACCCGGTTCAGACAAGACCCTGGAAGCCTCTAATCACTGAATCTAACCCGTCTCTGCTCTTGCGGTGCGTTGTGGGAGTGTGGTTAGAGCGTCAAGTGCAGCTCAGGGTCGTGGTCTGACATCAAATTTTAAAGCTGTCACTATAACCAACCTGAGTTGGAGTGTGTCAGAACTGCACCGCGGTATTTGTTACAGTTAGTTACAGTTTATACGTTTATTCAGTTGTTGAAGCCTCCGTACTCCACCAGCAGGTCTCCCGAGCCCATCAGCGTTGACTTGATCTCCGAGGCATCCATTTTTAGAGTTATAAGCTGCACCTTATACTGGCTACTACCGGTTGCATTTGCTTTTGTTGTGGATACTTGTATATATCCCATGGCTGCCAGTCGCTGGATGCACGTGAGGAATATATAATATGGAGGCTGAATCAGCGGTGGGTTGATGAGAGGATTGCCTTTAACACTGAATACTAAATCCGACAACCTGTCCCACAGTGTGGACTCCTTACACTCCATGCTTCCGGTCACGTTGAAATGCTTGCACAGCGACAAGATAAGCGCTTTGTCCAGCTTGCAGCTGTTCTGCAACATGACAATCATCGGGTTCTCTTTGTACTCTTCTGCTGCGCGTGATATGATGGAACTTGTTACCTTTGGGTAGGTCGATTGACTTCCTTCGCTGCCTTTCACCTCGTCACGCAGTATTTCAATTGCTTTTTGACAAATTTTTAATGCTGCACGCAAGTCGCCTGCTACATTCGCTGCTTTGCGTGATAGCAAGTTTATGCTGTCCTAAAGTGAGTGAGTGAGTAAGTGAGTAAGTGAGTGAGTGAGTGAGTGAGTCAGTGAGTGAGTGAGTAAGTGAGTAAGTGAGTAAGTGAGTGAGTGAGTGAGTGAGTGAGTGAGTGAGTAAGAGGAAGAGGAGATCGTTGCGGCTGTTTTACCTTGTCGAATATAGGCTGCGGGAAGTAAACGCTCAAATCATCTAGTCTTTTGGTAAGAATAAGCCCGATTTCGGTGTATGTATAAGGCGCGAATAAGAGCCGCATCACCGCGCTCACTCGCGACTGAACTCTTTGTGACAGCCGGTTGGCGAGGTCGAATGTGTTACTGATGCTTATCAGTATCAAGCGAGAGTTGGCCTGCAACGGCCAGTCAAAGAAGTGATAGATGGCGGCTTCGTCTTTGGTTAGTAAGAAATCTATCTCGTCTACTAATACAACGTGATATTCCCGCTTGGCTATCTCCTCTTGCTTCTTACTATTCACACCCGCGTCGATGTACTGCTTGATCTGCTTTAACGCCGCCTTGGCGTTCAGGTGGAGCCCGGTCATCCCCCGCCAAAGCGCAGTATAAATATCTCCCGGACTCTGCAGCCGCAAGCAGTTTATCTCGATGAAGTTAAAATCAGTTCTTAAATATGACGAAGTTGATGCTATATTGAAGTCAAGTGAGTGAGTGAGTGAGTGAGTGAGTGAGTGAGTGAGTGAGTGAGTAAGTGAGTGGGTGAGTAAGTAAGTAAGTAAGTGGGTGAGTAAGTAAGTAAGTGAGTGAGTAAGTGAGTGGGTGAGTAAGTAAGTGAGTGAGCAACGATACATTTTGCCGTTTCTTGCTTAAGTGACTTCTTTAAAGCCATTATTGAGGCCAAAACTGTGGCCGTCTTCCCTGTTCCTGGCATGCCACTGATGTACATAGGAGGATCGATATTCTTGTCATTGTTCATACTTGCATTGATTTGTTTCTTTATGTAACTTTCTATCTGCTCTTTATGATCCGTCCTACATGGTAGTGAGTCGGGTATAACTGATATGTGCAACTGTCGTAGTGCAACGGAGTATCTGTCAACTGATGTACTATGAATATCGTTACAAGTCTCAAGATGACTTACATATGCGTGTCTATAGGCGCTCAGATCCATCCCACGCTCAAGGATGTGATTGAGAGACACTTTCTGTATGCTATTTGTAGCACTTGACTCCATATATCGACATATAAAATATGAAGTATCACTTACCCGATCACGCTTGTCACTATCACGCTTATAATCCTTAATCGTTATGAGCTGCTTAATGGATCCAGCGGGAATATCATCCAAACCGTCGGACTCAAACAACTCGTTGTCCAGTATTTCAATATTCAACTTTTTTCTTATGTCATGTACTTCAAATGGTTCTAAAAACCATCTTGCCTCAACATATACGCCCTCGCCTTTAGCAATATCGTCATAAATGGCTAGTATCTGGCAATATGCATAGGCTTCATCGTCGTCATCATCGTCGTTCTCTAAAACCACCTGCACGAACGAGCCCAGCTGTACTGTCACTCCTCCCAAGACGACCCCAGAGTAAAATTTGTTACCATCGATGTCCGTAAAGACTTCGTTCACGCATTCACACTCACGGAATTTATTTGTCAAGGGACTACTGCTGCTACCTTTTGCGGGCGATCGACGAGAAGGCATGGCCTTATGTTCCCTTCCTAAACCTTCTTTCCTTTTTTTTAAAATACCAAATGTTGGAAGGTTTGTTGCGTGACTGTACCGGTACCGGTGTCTAGGAGAGTTCTTCTTTTGGAGAGATTTGATTTGATTTTCTACCTATTATTCAATCGGAATTAATTATCCTATTACTATTCTATAGCCGTTAATAATATTCCATGATTTAGGGATTTGAAAATCCGGTTCCGAAAACATTTTAGTGACACTCAGACCTAACTTGTATACAGTACGTACTAAGCAAAATGACAGATAATAAAATGACCCAACGACGACAATATTTTGAGGAACTCCTCAATGGCGACCCATCGATATGTCCACATTGCCGTAGCAGAACTTTGCGAGGACGCGTACTCGGGTGTAGAAATGCTGTCTTGTGTCGTAGAGACAAAACAAAACCATTTACACGCGATAATGCAGTTTTTGTTATATGCTGTCTTGGCGACGGAGAATGGACGCCCGAAACAGCATTAGCAGAAGTTGCCCGGCAAGATGCACTCAAAATGTTTATTTGAATCCAACTTCTCTCGGTTAGCGATACGAGCATAGTTACAATAATTTTTAATCACAATGTAACGTAATTAATTACAAGATTTCTACACAAATGGACGAAAAATCAAGGTGAACTTGGCTCTGCATATCGGGCATTTACCATCGAAAGAGCGAGAGTTTGCAGCACAATCACTGCAGACGCACACGTGTCCGCAAGGCACGAAGCAATGAGTCTTTGGGTTGCTGATACATACAGAGCACATGTTCGCCTCTGCCTCGGCCTCTTTCTCCTTCGTTTCGACGACCTGCTGCTTGATTTTATCGTACTGATTGAACAGGGCATCACTCACATGACAAGCAAGTTGTTGTCTAGTGAAGGCGTGGCTGGTTGGTAAGCAGTACTTGCAGACTATGTTGCTCTGATGTACCTCGAAAGATGCTCTATACTCACTCGCTAGCTGGTTGGTGACGTTGCTACTGAAGCATCCGTTGCATAAGAAATGATTTTGGTTACACGCCACACCAGCATCCAAACTACACTCAACAGTGCATGATAAACAGATCGATTTCTCGACTGAAGGAATCCTGCTTAATGCGGACAGTCTAAGCTGCTGCAACTCCTCTTCCATGCTTTGCACCATGACCGCAAGGTGGGCCTCCTCTTCGCTGTGCATACAATGCTTGCTCTCCAGTTCCAACAGCTGACGCATCACTGCCGCCATCGATGAGATACGCTTTT